>Ga0098059_1000058_pt1 | contig 132451 bp, 114 predicted proteins | sample 20_taG_FD_92580 | JGI IMG/M metagenome (GOLD analysis project Ga0098059, IMG submission 92580) | Marine viral communities from the Subarctic Pacific Ocean - 20_ETSP_OMZ_AT15318 metaG | ecosystem: Environmental > Aquatic > Marine > Oceanic | place: Subarctic Pacific Ocean | collected 2015-01-19
CATTTCAATTGAATTCATTTTCATGTCTACGGCATAGAATAAGTACTCATCCGCCTCAGGCATTTTCTTGGCATTGTCTTGCAAGTAAAATGCTTCCGTTTTTTGAATTAGCTTTTGGATGTGAGCATCCTGAAGCATTTTGCGGAAACGCGTATTTTTCGGGAAACCACGCTGAGCTCTAAATAATGCTAGTCCTGCCGCTTCCTCATTGCCTTCATCTAAGTGTTGTTGTGCTTCTTGCACTAACTGCGCTACTAACTTTTTTTGGGCTTCAACAAGAGCAGCCATTCTAGGCTTCATCTCTTGGTATTTACCCGATTTATTATCGTTAGGAACTGGGCCTGATATAATTAATGGGGTACGAGCCTCATCAATTAAGATAGAATCCACCTCATCAATAATGGTATAGTGGTGCCCTCTTTGTACCAATTGGTTCTTCTCAATTACCATGTTGTCGCGAAGGTAATCGAAGCCGAATTCGTTGTTGGTTCCGTAAGTGATATCGGCACGATAGGCTTTGCGGCGGCCTTCAGAGTTTGGATCGTAGTTGTCGATACAAGCTACTTCTAAGCCATGAAAATTAAAGATCGGCTCATTCCATTCGGCATCACGTTTTGCAAGATAGTTGTTTACGGTAATCACGTGAACACCACGACCTGCAAGTGCATTTAGGTATGCTGGGAATATAGAGGTGAGTGTTTTACCCTCACCCGTTTTCATTTCACCAATCATCCCTTTGTGAAGAGTAATAGCACCAACTAGCTGAACATCATATGGAATCATGTTCCATTCGATCTCATCACCAGCAACCTTCCAACTCTTACCGACAAAACGACGGCAGGTATCTTTTAATACTGCATAGGCTTCAGGCAATATGTCATCGAGGGTTTCTTCAAGTTCATCCAACCACTGCTGCTCTAGTCGATCTAGCTCTTCAGCAAGTGCTCTACTTTCCCCTTGAGATAGGTTATCAAGATCTTCCATCTTGGCTTTTACTTCTTCAATCTCTTTTGAAGTATTGGCCGTTGCGTCTTCTATTTTCTTTCTAAATTCTTGAGTCTTTGCCTTGAGCTGGTCGTCACTCAACTTCTCCATTTCAGGGCCAAGAGCATTGATTTTATCCACAATCGGCTGAATAGCCTTAATGTCTTTTTCGCTCTTAGAACCGAAAATTTTCGTGATAACCTTTCCGATCTTATCAATCATATTCTTTTCTTATGCCATTATTTTGTAATAAAAAATCATCGCACCTAAGGTAGGTACTGAGCCTTAAATATCGCAATAATTATACCAATATTGTGGAATTGTTCCTGATCGCTAACAATTCTCATTCCTACTGAAGATTTAATGCTCTTAAAATAAAAAAGCCCAACCCGTAAAGGTTGAGCTTTCTGCTAGTGCCTATATAGTTTAGGCTTCTTCAAACATATTCTCTGGCTTCCATGCTTCTTGAGTTTCCTCTAGTGCTTTTTCAGCTACCTTCAAGGCATCGCTTTCGTCTTCCATAAATTCAGAAGCCACTACATATGGTAAGGTTTGACTTGTTTCGGTAATGAGTTGTGCCGTTTTCTCTAGACTACTCTTACTGAATTCAGCCAAGTCATCTCTATCCAATGCCGTTGCTACAGTATACAACATGGTATAACCACTGGCTTGCATACTTAATGCGGCGTAATCATCGCGAAGCATTTTAGATACGGGATCCTCACGCATCGAATCAATACCACCTGCAACCTTACCCGCTACTTTCGCAGCTGTGTTCTTGATAGCATCCATATTGGATTCACCGATGAGGTCATCAAACTTCTCCATGGCTGCAATCTGAGTAGTAATTGCCATATCAATATGATGCATTAACTCGATTGCTTTCGTGTTCTGAACTTTGCTGTCAGTCTTTTGCGATCGCACTACAGTTAAAAAGTGCTTGTTATAAGCTAGTAGTTCATTCATGTAAGTTGTCAGCTTCTCGTTACTCATGGGAGTCCTTTCTTTTCTTTCTTTGTTATCAAATTCACTTATATAAATGAGTCTTAACCCCTAAAGGTTCGATATTTGGCTTCGTCATTACTTATGCATCTAATTGATATTACCAATGGAACAAAGTGATGGTATTGGAATGTATGGGTGCTCATTCTTGTACAGATCCGTACTTAGAGAAATAAATAGTAAATAATGTTCAGACTTTTATGATTTAATCCTTATATTTGAGGCCTTTTTCGGATACGAATTGAACGCAAAAAACATCCTGATCTAATGAAACGTACATTTCAACCTAGTAATAGAAAGCGCAAGAACAAGCACGGATTCCGTGAGCGTATGTCTACAAAGAACGGACGTAAAGTGATTGCAGGCCGCCGTGCAAAAGGCCGCCACAAGCTTACTGTAAGTGATGAGCAAAAAGGAGCAAAGTAACATAACCGTTGCTTCGCCTCGTAGGTATAGTTTACCTAAATCTCAAATTTTACGCGGTAGGCGAAACTTCCAGAAATTATTTTCTGAAGCATCGCTCATCCACTCACCCTTGGTGAATCTTCGCTTTACCACGTATTCTTCCCCAAATATGGGTTTTAAGATTGGCTTTATAGCACCTAAAAAGATTGGCACTGCGGTGCAACGCAATCGGACTAAACGGGTGCTTAAGGAAGCCTTCCGCTTAAACAAGCATTCACTTATCGATACGGTTAACGACATGAACCTCGGTGTTCATGCCGCTCTCATCGCTCGCAAAGCTGATCTCTCATCGCAAGAAGTACACCAACAAGTGGCAACACTATTGGAAGAACTACGTACTCGACTGCTTTCAATTAACAAATGATATAAATCTCAGACTTTTGGATAAAAATACAGCAACTGGACTTGGCCTAATTTTTTTACTCATGATCGGATGGTTCTTTGTAACTATGCCATCAGAAGAAGAGCGAGCTGCACAACTTCGCGAACGCGCCGCTCAAGATAGCCTAGCCCAAATTGAGGCTGCACAACAAGCTCAGGACACCATTGCGGACTCTCCCGAATCTAACCAACCTACGCTACGCGAATCAGAAGACAATGCTAGAGTAAACGTACCTACTTCAGGTATTTTTGCTAACTCAGCCGCTACCGAGCAATCTGAGTTTATTGTAGAGACTCCACTTTATTCTATTGTATTTAGTAACCGTGGTGCCGGCCCAACTTCTTTATACCTAAAAGAATACAATGCATGGGACGGCCAGCCCGTACAAATGATAAGAGACACTACCCGTTCTGCTTATAACATCGGTTTTTTATCTACAGAAAATTTAAACGTAGATACTCAAAATCTACTATTTACCCCTTTGGCTAGCGGTTCTTCAATGACCCTTAACAATGGCGACTCAAAAGAACTTTCTTATGCGCTTGAGTTAGGCGATGGTCGCCAGATTGTGTACACCTACACCTTCAATGCCGAGAATTACGAGATTGATTTTAAAGCTAAATTTGTTGGTGTAAGTGATTACATCGTAGGCCGTGCTGTAGACTTTGGCTGGAATTCGCCTCTTAACTCAACTGAGAAAGACAAGAAGCAAGAGGGCATGGAAACGGCCGCGTATGTGTACTTAGGCGATGAACTAGAGAAATTTAAAGCGGATGAACCTGGCCGAATCGAAGACACTTTTAATGGTAATGTTCAATGGACCGCAACTCGTACTAAGTTCTTCACGCAGTTCATCAAACCGATGCACCAAACTGAAGGGGCTATTTTAACGGGAGAAATGACCGGCGAACTGGACGAGCCACTTACAAAACACCGTTACACTTCTGCAGTTACTTCAAACATCCCAGCTGATGGCGTGCTTTCGTACAAGCTTTATCTAGGGCCGTTGAAGTACTATGACATTAAGGAAGTTGATGAGCATGCATACGACATGGTTGAAGTAGGCTATAACTGGCTACGATTCTTCTCAGATCCTTTTGTTCGATTCATCGTTATTCCTTTCTTCACTTTCTTTAGCCAGTTTATCGGCAATTATGGTGTACTGATTATCATTTTTGCGGCCACTGTTAAACTTATTTTATCACCGCTTACTTTCAAGAGTTATAAGAGTATGGCGGCTATGAGAGAGCTTCAGCCTCAACTCAAAGAGCTTCAGGATAAGTACAAAGACAATCCACAGAAGCAGCAGCAAGAAACCATGAAACTGTACAAGAAGAACAAAGTGAACCCACTTGGTGGTTGTTTACCTAACCTTCTTCAGTTCCCTATTCTTATTACACTTTGGAGATTCTTCCAAAACTCTATCCTTCTTAGACAAGAAGAGTTTCTTTGGGCAAGTGACCTTTCGGCTCCAGATTACATTATCAACCTTCCTTTCTCAATCCCATTCTTAGGAGATGCGATTGGTGGTTTTGTATTGTTAATGTCAGCAGCGATGGTGGTACAGAGTAAACTTACTGGTGGCATGAGTGGAAGTGGTGCTAATAACCCAATGGCTCAGCAAATGAAGGTGCTTCAATACATCTTCCCAGTGATGTTGCTGTTTATCTTCAACAACTTCGCTTCTGGATTGAGTTTATACTACCTCATTTTCAACGTGCTTTCTATTCTACAACAGCTGTACATCAACAAAACGTTGGGAACCGGCAAAGAAACTGAAGTAAGCACCAAATAATGTTGATCAAGTGTTACATTAAGTCGAAGATTTAGTTAACACTTGAGTTTTTTGAAAAGTAAAGCACTTCATCATTATCCACAGATTGTATTTAAGAATGGGACCAAAATGTTATGGAATCCCATTCTTAAACAATCTTTTGTAAACCGCCCTGAGGAAAGAGTACGACTCTCATTTGTTGAGTATCTAATTCACGAAGCCAAGTTTTCCTCATCTCGAATCTCATTCGAATCTCCCCTAAAACTACCTGGCGACAAAGGCTCTTCCCGAACGGATATAATCTGCTACAACAAGTCATTCGATGTTGACCTATTGGTAGAATGCAAAGCCACCTCCATTCCCATTAATGAAAAAGTAGCCCAACAAATTGGTCGCTACAACCAAGCTTTAGGCGCACCCTATCTAATGATTACCAATGGTATCGAGGATATTTGGTTCAAAGACAATGATACCACTATGGATCACATCTCTGAACTTCCTGAAACCTATTCTTCAACTAATGCTACGTTTGAAAGAGATCTTGAGTACTGGAAATCTCGTGGCTTCCTAGGCAACAAAGACATGGAGCTTGCCAATAACCAAACCCAAGCTTTTCTAAATGAGTTGTATGCAAGCGCCAACACAGATGTACGATTTCTTTCACTGGGCCTCGAAAATGGCTTTTATGCTGACACCTATTATGGAATAATCCCAACAGCTGAAGATCTCAAATTAGCCATTGCGTTTAGCTCCACTCCTCAACAAGAAACACTTATCCATATTGTTGTGAATTCGGCAGGAGTGAACAAGGCATTCTTAACTTTGAATCGAACTCAGTTTATGAGTGGAGGGAATACCATGGTTTATATGCTGAATGAAAAAGGCACCACTGAAATTGATGGCCAAAAGCACATTCATGATCTTCAAAATCTCTCTCTTCAATCATTCATTTCCTCTATACAGGATATGCTGAAGCTCTATAGCTGATGTATCGATATTAGGTGGTTTTTTCCCTATCCTCCAATCTATAAATATGGACTAAATTCAAGATAATGCACAGTAAGCACCGCGAAAAACTATTCTCTTTATTCGATGACGACCAAAATGGCGCAGTCTTTATTCAAGGCAAAGACATCATGTATCGCTATGATACGGACTACGAATTTCCATTTCGCCAAGAGTCTAATTTCTGGTATTTAACAGGTGTAAACGAGCCAGAATGTGCTCTTATATTAGATTTAAACACAGAAGAATATCACTTATTTGTACCTGAACGAGATGCTCAATATGCGGTTTGGCATGGCTATGTAAAAACGAGAGAGCAATATTTAGAAGAGTACAAACCTGACCATCTTCATTTTCACAACGAGATTCTAACCGTACTTAATGAGTTAAATCCTGAAACGGTTTATTGTTTAAATGAGGAACAGGCACAATTTGTTGAAGACCTCAGTCGTGATTTCAAAGTAGATTCTGATTCACTAACCGATGCCCTTACCTATTGCCGTGTACTTAAAACCGACTGGGAACTCGACCAGCTTCGTGAAGCAAGCCGAGTGAACAACTTAGCATACAGAGCAGCGATGCAAGCCATTAAGCCCGGCATGTACGAATATGAAATCAAAGCGATTTTCAACAAAGTTCAGCTTGAGAATGGATTGTTGATGGATGCCTATAACGGAATTTTTGCAGCCGGTAAAAACGCATCTATCCTTCATTATGTAGAAAGTAAGAGTAAAATTGAAGATGGTGATTTATTCCTTTTAGATGCAGGTTTTGAATGCAATGGATATGCCTCCGATTTCACGCGTACTTTTCCAGCAAATGGTACATATACCGACATTCAAAAAGGTATTTATAACTCTGTACTATCTGGGATGAATGCAGTATTAGATGCTGTGAAACCTGGTGTAAAAATGGAAGACTTACACCTACTTGCTGCACGCACAATGATGGAAGGGCTAAAAGAGCTCGATATCGTTCGCGGTAGCGTAGACGATATGATGAACGAAGATATCTTCGCACTCTTCTTCCCTCATGGCTTAGGTCATTTCCTTGGGCTCGATACCCATGATGTAGGTGGTTACCCTAAAGGAGTTGACCGCATTGACCGTCCAGGTATTAAATTCTTACGTGCACGTCGTGAATTACAACCGGGTATGGTTATAACTGTGGAGCCAGGTATCTACTTTGTGCCAGCTGTACTTGAACCAGCTATGCAAGATGAGACCAAAAAATCCTTTTTAAATACCGAGAAAGTTCGCTCCCTACTCAATTTCGGCGGTGTTCGTATTGAAGATGATATTGCTATCACCGATACGGGTTACGAAAACTTTACCGACGTACCGAAAGAAGTGGACGACATTGAAAAACTGATGAAATAGTTTTTTCGATATCACATTTAGATATTCAACTCCAATAGGCTTCGGCTTATTGGAGTTTTTTTATGCCTAATATCATTTTGCATTATTTAATGCTCATTCTTCCTATTCTTAGGCTTTCGCACTCACTAACTACATTGGATTTATGAAATACTTATCTCTGTTGTTTTTACTGCCTTTACTATTTGTAAGTAGCAATGAAGCAAAAGCTCAAACTCCCCTCGACACTTTAAGCCTAAAAAGGCTGATGCATGAACCTTACATCCCTGGCAATAGACCTAGCTTTATACGCTTTTCAGTAGACGGAAAGTATGCCTTCTATAGCTGGAGAAAGGTTGATGAAAAACGAAGCAAAACCTATAAAGTAAAACTGAATGGCAAAGATGTAGAGGAAGCGTCTAGTGACTTTGTTCGCTCGTTCACTTTATCCCCAAAAGGTGATCAGCTAATTTATCAAAAGCGTGGTGATATCGTAATTGCGGATAAAAATTTCGAAAACGAACGCACCCTCATTGCTTCCAAAGGTTTCGATTATAGCGCCACCTGGAATACTGAAGGAACTAAAATTGCCTATGCAGTGACTGGCGATGTTTGGATTACTGGCGTTACGGAATCGATGATTAAGCAGGTAACTGCAAAAAAAGATGAGGAGCCTAGTTATAGCATTGTAGGCTGGGGTGGCGATGATAAAATTGTTGTTCGCCAAAGTGATAACTCAGATTCAAAAGAATATTACTTCCCAGAGTACGCCGGCAAATATGTGAAAACGGGAGCTTCAAGACGTGGAGTTTCAACAAATAGCGTTTCTGTAGTTGATATAGCCTCAGGAAAAGTAAAAGAGCTATTTGAAGCAAAAGGATATGTACGTTCTGATGTAAGTCATTCTGGAAAATATGCGATGACCGACGCTATGGATCCTGCCATGAAAAAGCGCACCATTACCATTTATGACCTTGAACAAGATAGCTCTTACGTTGTATTTGAAGACTCCACTCAGGGTTGGTTATATGGCACAAATTCAAGTTTTGCCCCAACCGAAGACAAAATTATGCTTCAAAGTGAAAAAGATGGGTGGAACCACATTTATACCATCCATGCGGATGGTTCAAACTTCAAGCAGCACACTACCGGAGATTATGATATTCCATTTGTTCGCTGGATTGATGACAACCAAATGGTAATCGCTACCAATGAAGTAGATTACGGCGAAACACATATCTACACCTTAGACCTTAAGAGTAACAACAAAAAGCAGATCACTAAAGCTGAAGCACATCGACGAGATTTTAGGCTAAGTACTGACAAGCGTTATGTTGCCTATTCAAGAACCTATTTTAATGAACCAGCTGACATCTACGTTGTTGACCTAAAGAAAGCGGGGAAAGAAACTCGCATCACCGATACGGTACCTGAAGGCTTTGCAGATATGGGATGGCAAAAGGAAGAATACATCCGCTTTACCGGCCGAGATGGGGAAACTGAAATTTCTGCATCAATCCTAAAGCCCGATCAAGTTGATCGTGCTAATGGGAACCCAGTAGTTGTATTTGTTCATGGTGCTGGTTCGCTGCAAAATGTATTTAAAGGATGGAGCTTCAGCTATTGGAGAGAGTATATGTTTCATCAATTACTCACTAAGAAGGGCTACTATGTAATTGAAGTAGATTACCGTCACAGTACCGGTTATGGGCGAAAATTCCGTGAAGATGTAACCAATTGGATGGGTAAATATGAAACTGAAGATATCCAAGATGGACTGGCACTTCTAGCTGAAAGGCACCCAGCGGCTGACACCTCAAGAGTTGGTATTTATGGCGGAAGTTATGGTGGCTTCATGGCCCTTTACGCGGTAAGCCAAGCTCCCGAATCGTTTGATGCTGCGGCAGCACTGCGTGCAGTTACCAACTGGGAAAATTACTACTACACTAACCCATGGTACACTCTACCAAGATTGGGAACTCCAGAAGCAGATTCAGCTAATTATGCTCGCAGTTCACCCCTTACTTTTGCAGAGGACCTTGACAAACCTGTGATCATTCTTCATGGTCTTATCGATAATAACGTAGGCTTCCAAGATGCCGTGCAGTACATCGAGAAGTTAGTTCAGTCAGGAAACGAGAACTTTGATATGATGATGTACCCAACCGAGCGTCACAGTTTCCGTGATCCAGATGCTTGGTATGATGAATACCGTCGTATTTACGAATTCTTTGAAAAACACCTGCGATAAACCGCAGAGCTTTTCCATCAAATTTTGAAAAGGGCTTCGATTTATATCGATGCCCTTTTTTTATTTGGTCAATTTCCTTTTTAATCACAAAAACCTCTGCTAGTCATTACTATTGGAGTTCAGCATTTTGTACATTCCTTGAGTTAGCTAAAGCTGTTTAAAGAATGTCAGAAAACTACCGCGCACTTACTCGAAAATATAGGCCTCAAAATTTTGAGGATATTGTATCACAAGATCATGTGAGCAATACCTTGATGAATGCGATTAAGCAAAATCGTTTATCGCACGCCTACATGTTCTGTGGCCCTCGAGGGGTTGGTAAAACTACTATGGCTCGAGTTCTAGCTCGAACTATAAACCACATTGACAACAGTGTTGATGGGGAATCATTAAATCAGACACTCAACATCGTTGAGATGGATGCGGCTTCTAACAACAAAGTGGATGACGTACATCACCTCCGTGAAAGTGTTCGTATCCCTCCTCAAAATGGACGCTATAAAGTTTTTATAGTGGATGAGGTGCACATGCTCTCTAAAGCGGCCTTCAATGCGCTCTTGAAAACACTTGAAGAGCCACCAGAGCATGCCATTTTTATTTTCGCGACTACTGAACCCCATAAGGTTCTACCTACCATTTTATCTCGAGTACAGCGCTTTGACTTTAAGCGTATTGGCGTAGATGAAATCGTACATCGATTACGAAAAATATCGGTTGATGAAGGCATAGCTATCGATGAAGAATCGCTGCATGTAATCGCAAAGAAGGCCGATGGTGCCCTCCGTGATGCACTGGGTTTAATGGATCAAGCCATCGCTTTTTGTGGCGACACCATTACACATCAAGAGTTACTACAGGCCCTAAATGTTGTAGGTACGGATCGTTTATTTCAGTTCATGCAATGCGTTAAAGCTCATGATGCTGATCAAGGATTGGAGCTCATCAACACTCTTCTTCAGGAGGGGTATGATATACAAGAGTTTTTAATTGGCCTCACTGAGCATTTAAGAAATTTATACATCGCTCATCACAACGAGCAACTCTATTTAGTAGAAGCATCTGAAGACACTAAACAGAAATATCGTGAAACGGCTCCTGACTTTTCGCGCGATGACTTAATGAGAATGCTTCACATTGTAAGCGAAGCACAGATTAAAATTAAAGATGCTCATCAACCTCGTATTCAGTTTGAGATTACTCTTCTCAAGTTGATTCATATGGAGCGGAGTGAGAACCTTAACGAACTTCTAGCTGCCCTAGAAGAGGTAAAAAAAAACTCTAGTAATCAGCAAATAGCTTCCACTAAGCCTGATTCGGAACCAAAAAATGTAGAATCACCTGCTGTTCAGTCTACATCAAATGCAGAGTATAATGGAAGCACGAATGGTACTTCTCAACCTGTTGATCTTCCTCCAACCCCTCAAGCTGAATCACACGATGAGGTGCAGGCCGATGTGATGTTGGCTGAAGAAGAGGAAGAAGATGACGAATTTGATATGGGAACTCCTGTACTTCAAACTCGCCATACTAAACTCAAAAAGGTTGAACCAGCGGAAGCTAAAGCGGTTACTACTTCCACGCCTGTTGAAGCATATCAAAGCAGTAATGAGGACGCCCCTAAAGCTCGAATCAATAATATTGATGAAGTAAAAGCGGCTTGGCCTTCCTTCTTAGAAGCCATAAAGGCAGACTTCCCTATTGTACTACAGCTTCAAGTTGAACGAACACAGCCTATTTCCTTAAAAGGATCAGAATTAACTCTAGAATGTGACAACGCTCTGTCAAAAAAGATGCTTGATGAACAGGCTCAGGACTTGGCAAGGAAATTGCAGGAATGCACAGGAACACTGTTTCGTTTTAACGTAACAGTTTCAGCTAAACAGCAACAAGAACAATCTGCCCGAAATCCTTACGAACGATTTAAAGAAATTCAGCAAAAGGATCCTATTTTGAAGGAATTAGTTGAACGATTCGGAGCAGAACTAGAATATTAAAAAGGACTATCATGAGTGACTTTAACATGGCCGACATGTTCGGTAAGATTCAGGAAATGCAATCTAAAATGCAACAAACACAGGCTCAGCTTAGTGAAGTAGAAGTGGAAGCTGAAGTTGGCGGCGGCATGGTAAAAGTTAAAGCCAATGGTTTGCGCCAAGTGTTATCTATCAAATTCGACAAAGATGTGGTAGACCCAAACGATGTGGAAATGCTTGAGGACTTAGTGGTGGCTGGAGTAAATAAAGCCTTAGAAAAAGCTGATGAAGCTTCGCAAGCAAAGATGCAAGAAGCGTACAAAGGCATGATTCCTGGTGGTGGCATCCCTGGCATGGATCTTTCAAAGTTTGGACTGTAAAATTATAACTGAAAAACCTGTTGAACACTCAGCAGGTTTTAATTCCTCAATACCTTGCAGATAACCTCTGAATATTTAGAGCGAGCCATTGAACAGCTTGCTAAACTTCCCGGAACCGGTAGAAAGTCAGCCCAACGCATCGCCATTCATCTTTTGAAGCAAAACGATGAATACGCCCTTAAACTTGCTAACGCTATCGTTGACCTCAAGAATAAAGTAATACGTTGCGGTGTATGTGGCACTGTAAGCGATACGGACCCTTGTTCCATTTGCAGTAACCAAAAACGCGAATCCTCTACAATTTGTGTAGTGGAAGAGTTTAATGATGTATTCATCATCGAAAAAACCAACGAGTTTAGAGGACGATATCACGTGCTTGGTGGGGTGATTTCCCCTATGGATAATATTGGCCCAGACAACCTACGCATCAAAGAACTATTACAACGCGTGGGCGGAAATGAAGGCATCGAAGAAGTAATCCTTGCCTTAAATCCTGATGCGGAAGGTGAAGCCACTTCATATTACATCAACAAACTACTGTTACCTTATGATGTGAAGGTAACTCGTATTGCTTATGGTATCCCGATGGGCACCGAATTGGAGTTTATTGATGAAGCTACTTTGAGCCGAGCTTTTGCAAGTCGCAACGCTTTTTAAATCTGCCTTACAACACATTTAATCTTTAGCCCGCTTTTCATTACTTTGGTTAGGCTGAAAGCTTCTCAACACGTCTTTAACGTAGTTTTGCACAAGCATATACAACTGTAAATCTTAGATGCGTTACATTTAAGATTCCTTGCTATGTGTGATGGCTTTCACCTTCAATAAAGGGATTCGCCTTTTGGGCAATACTACTTAATAAACTATTAACATCGTCGGCCATTAACGGCCTAAAGACGGTAAAACAATTACGAATGAAATATCTATTAACACTACTATTGTTTCTCTCTATGAGCATCAGCGGTGTTGCGCAGCAGTCTACAGGCTACTGGCAGCAAAGTGCTGACTATACCATGGAAATTGATGTAGATGCCAAAAACCATCAATACAGTGGAAAGCAAAAACTAGTTTACACTAATAACTCTCCCGACGAATTAAATAAGGTGTACTATCACCTATACTTCAATGCATTCCAGCCAGGAAGCATGATGGACGTTCGTTCTAGAAATATCGCTGACCCAGATCGTCGTGTTGGAAATAGAATTAGCAAATTAAGTGAAGATGAAATTGGATATCAGCGAATCCGCACTTTAAAACAAGATGGTAAACCTGTTAAGTTTACTACCGAAGGAACCATCTTAGTTGTAGAATTAAACAAAGCTATTAAGCCTGGCAAGAAATCAACCTTCGAGATGGAATGGGATGCGCAAGTGCCATTACAAATTCGCCGTTCCGGTTGGAATAACGCTGAGGGTATCGAACTTTCAATGAGTCAATGGTATCCTAAAATGGCTGAATATGACTACATGGGCTGGCACCCGAATCCATATATTGGCCGTGAGTTTCATGGTATATGGGGCGATTTCGATGTGAAAATCTCTATCGATAAAGACTATGTAATTGGTGCTACTGGAATTCTTCAGAACCCAAATGAAGTTGGTCATGGCTACGAAAAGCCTGGTTCTAAAGTAAACCGCCCAAAAGGAGATAAAATTACTTATCACTTTGTAGCGGAAAATGTAATCGATTTTTTCTGGGGAGCAGATCCTGACTTTGTTCACACTACAGCTCAAGTACCTAATGGTCCAAAACTACACTTCTTCTACCAAAAAGATGTAGTTACCGGTGCTGACCCACAACGAAATGCACAGTTCAAAGAGAACTGGGAGCGTTTACCAGAGCTAACGGTGAAAGCATTTACCTATGCAATGGAGAAGTTTGGACGTTACCCATATCCTCAATTCTCTGTTGTTCAAGGTGGTGACGGTGGCATGGAATACCCTATGGGTACATTAATTACGGGTGGCCGTTCGCTAGGTAGTTTAGTAGGCGTAACCGTTCATGAGTTTTTCCATAGCTGGTACCAAGGCGTGCTTGCAACTAACGAAGCACTTTACCCATGGATGGATGAAGGATTTACAAGCTTCGCTAGTTCTGAAACCATGGCTTATACCTTTAACCGTGAAGGTGGTAATGTACATGCTGGTTCTTACGGTGGGTACATCAGCTTAGCCAAATCGGGCTTAGAAGAGCCGATGACGACTCATGCCGACCATTACAACACTAATCGTGCGTACGGCTCTGCCTCTTACTCTAAGGGCGCTGTATACTTAGGTCAGTTAAGTTATATCATGGGCGACGAAACCTTCCGACGTGCATTCTTACGTTATTTCAACGAATGGAAGTTCAAGCATCCTACTCCGAATGATTTACTTCGCATCATGGAGCAAGAATCAGGCATGATCCTAGATTGGTATAACGAATACTTCGTGAGTACCACTAAGACTATCGACTATGGTATTCGTTCAGTACTAGGTGCAGGTTCATCAACTAAAGTTGAGTTAGAACGCATCGGGTTAATGCCAATGCCTATTGATTTAGAAGTTGAGTACATGGACGGAAGCAAAGAAATTTTCTATATGCCATTACGTATCATGCGCGGTGAAAAGCCAGCTGAAAATGATACGAAGCGTACAGTATTAGAAGACTGGCCGTGGACGAACCCAACTTATACCGTTGAAATCCCGACTTCAGCTAGTAATATCAAGACCATCACTATCGACCCAACACGTCGTTTAGCTGATATTGAGCCGTCTAATAATACTTTCGATGTAGAAGGAATGATTAAGAAATAAACCGTATTTTATGGTTGTAGGCACCAAGCTTTAGTTTGGTGCCTTTTTTATATACAGAAGACGAAAAATTGATATGTCACAAAAAGATTATAACTCCCTCTCCATAGAAGCCCACAAGAAGGCCAAAGGCAAAATCTCCATTGAATCGAAACTCCCACTAGATACTAAAGATGACTTAAGTATCGCTTATACACCTGGAGTTGCTGAACCTTGCCGCGAAATCGCCGCTGACACTGAAAAAGCATACGACTACACCGCTAAGGGCAACCTTGTAGCTGTTGTAAGTGATGGATCTGCTGTATTAGGCTTAGGGAATATAGGCCCAGAAGCTTCACTTCCGGTGATGGAAGGAAAAGCAGTATTATTTAAAAAATTCGCCAATGTAGACGCAGTACCTATTGTACTAAGTACTCAGAATACCGAAGAAATTATCACTGCCGTAAAAGCGATTGCGCCAACTTTTGGCGGTATCAACTTAGAAGATATTTCTGCTCCTCGTTGTTTTGAAATTGAACGACGCCTTAAAGAGGAATTAGATATTCCTGTATTTCACGACGACCAGCATGGTACTGCCATTGTAACTTTAGCTGGTATGTTCAATGCTTGTAAACTTACAGGCCGTGAACTTAAAGACCTCTTTGTAGTAATAAATGGCGCCGGTGCTGCAGGCGTAGCTATCGTTCAGCTACTATTTGAAGCAGGCGTTAAAGATGTAATTATGTGTGATAGCCGTGGTGTTATTCATAAAGGAAGAACAGACCTGAATGACACTAAGAAGGAAATGGCTGAGCTTACTAATAAATCTGGCATCACGGGTAAATTAGAAGACGCTGTTAAAGACTCTGATGTATTTATTGGCGTTTCAGCACCAGGTGTACTTACTCAAGAAATGGTAAAAACGATGGCAAAGGATCCTATCATTTTCGCGATGGCAAATCCTATCCCAGAAATTATGCCTGACGAAGCTAAAGCAGCAGGTGCTCGCATTGTGGCTACAGGTCGTTCCGATTTTGCTAATCAGATTAATAACGTACTAGCATTCCCGGGCTTATTCCGCGGAGCATTAGATGCTCGTACTAGCAACCTTACTTCTGCAATGTTTATTGAAGTAGCTCGTGCTATTGCCGATAGTGTTGAAGATCTATCGGAAGAAAAAATCATTCCTAGTCCTTTTGATCCAAAAGTACCTGGGCGTGTAGCGGAAGCCGTTAAGAATATGTAAGCCCTATTTAACTTCGCTTAAGTCTATAATTTTATAGCAACATTTCTTAAATAACCTCATCTTGTGGTGGGGTTATTTTTTTATATATAAGTGAGGGTTTATGAATTTTTACCGGTTAGTGCACTCTATAGAAGAGTTGGTTTACCAATTCGCCATTTGGTTACTTCTACTTCCTAAAACTATTATAAAGATCATTAGACATCCTAAATGGATGCAACCATATGTTGAAGAAGAACTAAAAAAAGAACACGAGCACCGTTTCCAAGAATACCTCTCTCCTATATTATTCTGGGTATTAATATCCGTGGTTCCCACCTATTACCTTGGCTTCGACTTCTTTAAAGGTCTGCTTTCTGAATTTGAACTAATGGAAGCTGAGAATTTCGAAAACTTACGAGCAGAGACCGTGATGGCAGGCATCGCGATGTTCCTTATTACGGGCCCACTTACCTTTTCAATTTTTCTGGAAAAGATGTTGGGGCAACCCATCTCCTATACTTCTATTCGCGATACCTTTTATATACAAGTGTACATTTTTGGGCCCACTCAATTGTTTACCGGTCTTGGGCAGTTAAAAATGTTTGAAATAGTTGCCTTTAAAATGGACACCTATATGGATCTCACTAATAGTGATACCCTGTGGGTTCTATATTTTCTATTTGGTTCCATCTACCTAGTGTTTTGGACCTATCACGAATACATCGTGTTTAGAAGAACTTTGAAAAAAGGACGTATTCAAAGCCTGTTCCTGGTAATCATGATGGGTGTGTTCGCCTATTTCCTACTCTTTTTAAGCTTGTTTACCCTAACCACTATCGCTGTAATGAATATGGAAGGCTTTTAAAGCTCACTTTTTCTGAAAGTATAAACGGATTCTACAAAGAGAATTAAAAAAGGCTTTTTTGGTCTAGGTCTTTTTTCTGAGCTCGTTCGATGGTAGGGTCTTCTACCACTTCGTAGTTATTCAGCATTTCAGGCATAAACCGTTTTTCATAAATCCGACGAGCGATTCCATTTAATGCCTTCTCTCCGCGAGGTGTGATGCGAAGAAAACCAGTGTCATCTTCAGCAATAAAACCAAAAGCCCGTAGGTCATTCACTATCAAATAGGCTAATTTTTCGGTAACACCTGCACTTTTTTCAATTACTTCACGATGAGGAGCATCTTCTGTACTTATATATATGCGACCTAGCACATTCAGCTCTGCCTCTGTTAACGGATAGCCCTCACTTCCTTTGGTAAGTAAATTGTCCCATGTTTTTTGAGAGTAATGAACGCCAAACCACCACTTCCCTTCTTTTAGTAGGTGTTGCGTTACAGCACAGGCAAGATACTCGCCGGGAGCTGCTTTCTGAGGCTCTCCCCTAGACCGAAACATATTCACCATGGTAGCAAGATCTAGCTCATGAATATTCGGCGGATATTTAAAGTAGAGGTTACTTCGCTTTTGCATTGCGGGTTAACTGCCTGCTTGTTATTGGAAACAATCTAATATGCTGAAATTAAATAAGCTTGACCAATTTTAAAATTCACAACCGCATTGTTTTTGTAATAGCTCAATAAAAAAGGATGATCTAATTTCTTAAACCATCCTTTTTAAAATGTTGAATTCAGAACCTAGCTTTTGGAAGCTATCAACTCCACGGCTTCTTCTAGTGTGAATTTCTCAGGCTCTGTGCCTTTTGGTAAACCGATATTCTTCTTGCCATGCTTGATGTATGGACCATATCGACCATTCATTACCTTAATAGGTTGTTCCGTTTCAGGGTGTTTACCAAGGTCTTTAAGTTCAGCGCTCTTTCGAGGTGCTGCTTTCATTTTAAGCAATTCAACCGCACGGTCTAATTCAATGGTTAATACATTGTCATCCTTCGGTAATGATTTAAACTTACCATCGTGAACCACATATGGGCCATAACGACCTACCCCCGCCTTCACTACCTTACCATCTTCAGGGTGCTCTCCTAAGTGTCTTGGCAACTCCAACAATTTGATAGCTAGATCAAGATCTACATCTTCAGGTGTCATCCCCTTCAGAAGAGAAACTCGTTTCGGCTTCTTGTTTTCTTCGGTAACCTCACCTAACTGAACATATGGGCCAAATCTACCCGACAGTAAAAATACAGGCAACCCTTCTTCTGGATGTACTCCAATAGGTTTATCCTGTTCTTCAGAAATTTTGATAAGCTGTTCAAGCTTCTCGGCTGAGATATCGCTTGGATCCATATCTTGTGGAAGTGAAGTAGAAACCTCTTCTCCATCTTTCATCATTTTCGCATAAGGTCCAAATCTACCAACGGCAACTTGAATGCCCTCAAGTCCTTCTAGCGGTAAGTCTAGCAACTTCGCTTTTTGCGCATCAATCTTGTCTTCTTGGCGATCTACTTTTGCACGTAAGCCATTCTCACCTTTATAGTAATCGTCTAAGTACTTCACAGGGTCTTGCTTGCCTTGCGCCACCTCATCCAATTTATCTTCTAAGGAAGAAGTAAACTCACTATCCACTAAATCAGGAAAGTGTTCTTCGAGTAATGAAGTAACTGCAAAGGCCGTGAACGATGGAATCAACATTTTGCCTTCGTTCTTAGCGTATCCACGATCTTGAATTGTACTTATTACCGTTGCATAAGTACTTGGACGACCAATTCCGCGCTTCTCTAATTCCTTAACCAAGGTTGCTTCAGTAAATCGAGCAGGAGGCTTAGTTTGGTGTGCATTGAACTTCAGATCTTGAAGATCGGTAGCATCCCCTTTTTTCATTGCTGGCAAGAATTTCTCTTGGTTTTCAAGCGCCGCATCAGGATCATCACTGCCTTCAACATAAGCTCGGAAGAAACCAGGGAATAAAATTTTCTTTCCACCTGCTCTAAAGTCGGCTGAAGTACCATCGTTTGATGCATTGATGGTCACATTTGTGAATTCCAGCTCTGCCTCTGCCATCTGAGTGGCAATAGTTCTCTTCCAGATTAAGTCGTATAGCTTAAACTCACGATCTTTTAATCCAGATTTTTCTGGTAGTATGAATTTAGATCCTGAAGGACGGATAGCTTCGTGAGCTTCCTGTGCTGTTTTACCCTTCTTGGTATAATTTCGTACTCGCTCGAATAAATATTCTTCTCCGTATTGGTCTACAATACCATCTCTTGCGGCATCAATAGCTTGTGATGAAAGGCGCGTTGAATCCGTTCTCATATAAGTGATAAAACCTTTTTCGTATAGCTTCTGAGCTACACTCATGGTATCACGAGCTGAGAAATTAAACTTACGGTTGGCTTCCTGCTGAAGGGTTGACGTAATAAATGGAGGCGCTGGGTTACGCTTTTGAATTTTAACATCTACATCTGTAACCGCCCAGTCCGCTTTCTTAAGCTGGTCTACCAAATCTTTGGCTTTGGCTTCATCAAGAAGTACTACCGAATCTGGTTTCTTTAGCTTTCCGGTACTCTCATCAAAATCTTTACCACTTGCTAACCGCTTGCCATCAAGATGTGTTAGGTCTGCATTGAATTCATCATTCTCGCCTGCTTTTTGTAAAGCCGCTGATAAATCGTAGTAAGTTCCACTACGGAATTTCATCCGCTCACGTTCGCGCTCAACCAATAGCTCCACCGCTACTGATTGTACCCTACCTGCCGAGAGGCCTGGAGATATCTTCTTCCATAATAAAGGAGAAACGGTATAACCAGCTAAACGGTCTAAGATTCGTCGTGTTTCTTGGGCATGCACTAAGCGCATGTCAATTTCACGTGTGTTCTCAAGAGCATTCTGAATAGCTTCTTTGGTAATCTCACGGAATACCATTCGCTTAACGGGCACTTTAGGCTTTAACACTTCTAATAAGTGCCATGATATAGCTTCCCCTTCACGATCCTCATCCGTTGCGAGAATCAATTCATCTACATCTTTAAGCTTATCTTTTAATCGCTTTACAATTTTCTTTTTGTCTGGCGGAGTTACATAAATAGCAAAATACCGGTCATCTGGATTGATGCCCAAGGTTGCCCAACTCTCTTTCTTATACTTCGCCGGAATCAGTTTAGCTGACGATGGCAAATCACGGATATGGCCCATCGAAGAGTCTACATCGTACCCTTTGGGCAGATATTTACTGATTGTTTTAGTTTTTGTAGGGGACTCTACGATTACGAGACTTTTCATATTCTGTCAGTTTCTTACAGGCTTTCAACCAGAGCTTTCAACTCTTCAGCGTGAGCTTTTGTATCAATTTTTTTTATGGTTGCCAAGATAGTACCATCCGTATCAATAACAAAAGCCGATCGAGAAGGCCCTGTAAATACTTTACCGTACATCTTTTTCTCAACGATGGAATCAGTTGCTGATGCAAACTTAAATTCTGGATCAGACACTAAGGTGTAATTTATTCCCTGTTTGTCGGCATACTTTTTATGTGAACCACAGGTGTCTTTACTAATTGCAATTATGTTGAACCCATTATCGGTAAACCATTGCGAGTTTTCAGCTAAGCTTAGTGTTTGTCGGTCGCACCCAGAGGTGTTATTCTTCATGTACACCGACACGATAGACTTTTTATCCAAGAGATCCGCAAACTTTACTTCGCGCTCTTCGCCGTCTTCAACAATTTTTACTTCAAAATCTGTATCTATTTTAGAACCTGTCTCTATCATTAAAATATTTTGCTTTGATGATTAAATTAGTGTTGAACTAACTATTAATAGCCCTTCTTTCGTTCGAAGGTTCCACAATTCATACTCTTATTCATTAAGAACAGTAGTTGGTTCATGCAAAACATCAAAGTTACAGGAGTTTGCAATAAAACACATTTCATTTGCGGTTTTATGAAGGGCTTCTGCTTTTTTTAACATTTCAACTTCAAGAATTTGAACCTCAGGGCGTAGCACAACTTTACTGAAAGCACCACTTCCATTAGCCTTTTCAGTCATTTCCCCAATCGCGTTATCAGTGTAACTCACAATGGTGATCCCTGCTTCTGAACATAAATGGAGATACCACAGCATGTGGCAAGATGACAATGAAGCTAGAAATAATTCTTCAGGATTATACTTAGTTGGGTCTCCCCGAAAAGCTGGGTCTGAACTTCCTTCTAACACAGGTTTGCCATCTATCTTAATGTCGTAGCTCCTTTTGTATGAGGCATAAGACTGAGTACCCTTTCCTAAGTTTCCTGTCCATTCCAATTTTGTTTCATAGTTATGAACCTTGCTTCCCATATTCTATTACTCCTTATAATGTGAACTTATCAAATACTTTGAAACGGCTGCCACAACCAACGCATGATGAACAGCCCCATGTCTAACTAAATCCAAAAAATCAGCCCAAGGCATCACTTGAACTTTGATGTGTTCATTCCCATCCAATTCTTGATCGCCTACTTTTTCACAATTCTTAATTAGATAGGTATGTGTGTAATTCGAAAGCAAAGCGGGGTTTGAACTAACTTTCCCAAGATTGATAACCTCTGAACCCGCATACCCTGTTTCCTCCTTGAGCTCACGAATCGAAGTTGCTTCTGGGTGCTCGCCGGGATCAACCATCCCTCCTGGTAATTCTAAGGTTGGCTCTTCAATACCGTATCTATACTGTTCCACCAAAACGATATTATTTTCAGGGGTTAGTGCTATTACATTGATCCAGTCTGGGGCCTTAACAACTGAAAAAGTAGCCTCATGATTTTCTGACTCCAATGTCATTTGCCTACTAAAAACCTTGAAAATATTCGTCGTATATTCCAATTGCTCGTTGGTGGTAACCCATGGCTCAATTGTATAATTAAAAAGGCTATTACTCATGACAAACTCGCTTCACTTATCTCATTCAGATTTTTCAAATAATGATGACTTGCGCAAAGCTACGGAAAATGCTTGCGACCTGATGGAGAATATCTACGAGCAAGGTAAATACCCAAAAATGATTGTAGAGCGAGCGTGGTCGGAGCACAACCCAACTATTAATGGAGAGTTGGCGCATCCAAAAGCACTTCGATGGTATCTGAAGCGTGAGCTAACTCGGTTGCTTCAAAAAAATGCTGACATCACCATTGAACCTTCTCGTGAAACTATTCACCTTAACAATCCACTGTTATTAGATCATACAGATGAAAGCGAGTGGGATATCACGAACAAAAAGCTATTCCTATTTAGCCCCGAAAGAACTGAAATTTCATTAGACCGTCTTTCGCATTATACAGGCACCGACCCTTGTGATTTCCAACGGTATATCCTCTTTACCAACTACGCTATGCACGTTGAGGTGTTTTTAGAAAAATTCCCTGACTGTGTAAAGCCTGCCCGTGAGGGGGTGCAAATGCCGGCTTATCATCATAAACTAGATGACAACAAAGGTATCACTCTTATCAACATTGGCGTTGGACCTTCAAATGCTAAAACTATCACTGATCATGTAGCGGTACTTCGTCCCGATGCCATGATTATGGTTGGGCACTGTGGTGGTCTTAGAAACCACCAAGAAATTGGCGACTTCGTTCTTGCTAGCGGTTACATGCGAGAAGACAAGGTCCTAGACGATTTATTCCCAATAGGTATCCCTGTTGTACCGAATTACTTATTGAACCTATACCTCAAACAAGTATTGGATCATCATGGGTTAAACCATCGTGTTGGCACCGTTTACACCACGGCAAATAGAAACTGGGAGTTTTCAAAGAAAGCAACCGTTGAACAGATTCATCAAAGTAGAAGTATGGCGGTAGACATGGAGTCGGCAACGGTAGCAACGAATGGATTCCGGTACCGCGTACCTCATGCCACCTTATTATGTGTGAGCGATAAGCCTTTACATGGGAAACCAAAGTTATCGGGAGCTGCCCAAGCTTTTTATCAAAACTCGAAAGAAATGCACCTCGAGTTAGTGATTGAAACCATCGAGATGGTAAAACAAAACTTCCCAGAAGGGCTTCCGAACTCAAGCATTCGCGCTATGAACGAACCATTAATGGGTGGTGGCGAGTAACTGCCTTCGTTCTTATTTGTAAGGAATCTTGGTTTCTATGGTCATACTTAGCAAAAAGAGTATGATTACCATGATTAACGAAAAACACGAATCCTTTTCCGCCGATGACTTTCTAAACCGGTCGGTAAAGGACATGCGCCCCGATGAACAACCCAGAGAAAAACTAATGCGGTATGGAGCAGGATCCCTTTCGGATGCTGAACTTCTAGCTATCTTATTACGCACGGGCACCAAAAAACTTAACGTCATTGAAGCCTCACGTGCTTTATTGGATCATTTTGGTGGGCTCCATTCTCTTATCAAACGGCAATGGAAAGAATTAGGGGTAATACCGGGTATCGCAAAAGTAAAAGCTATTACCTTAGAAGCCGCCTTTGAATTAGCACGTCGACTTCAAGTAGCTGAATTGGGTGAAGAAGTACAAATCACCTCTCCGGAAGCAGCATCAGCTTATTTTGGACCGAAGTTGCGGCACCTTACTAAAGAAGTATTTATTGTAGCCTTTCTGAATAACAAAAAAGTGCTTACAGGCTTTCAGCAGATTAGTTCAGGCGGGAGCAATGCCACAATTGTTGAGCCTGCAGAAGTGATGAGGCAAGCTATACTCAATCAAGCCAATTCCATAATCGTACTCCACAACCACCCTTCTGGGAATGAACGAGCTTCCACGGCCGACATTCAACTCACCAAACGATTGATTGAATCTGGCAAACTACTGGGAGTGCCTTTAGATGATCATATTATCATTGCAGGCTACAATTTTGTTTCTCTTCGAAGTGATGGAGTATTCAATTAAAGCTCCCAACTCTAACGGTTATAGAATCTGGAATAATTCTTAATTCTTAAGTGAATCAGCCTTATCTTTGCTCTGAATTAAGACTACTTATATATGAACGATTATCTACAGCAGATTATAGCTGACGCATTAAAACCATTTGAGCTAGAAGAACAACCAGATATTCAGCTGGAAGCTCCAAAAGATCCCACTCATGGAGATGCTTCCACCAATGTTGCTATGATGCTTGCTCGGCCGCTAAAGAATAACCCAAGAGCTATTGCACAACAGCTGGTAGATAATCTTAAGTATGATGACAAAAAAATTGCGGCTGTTGAAATCGCAGGCCCGGGTTTCATCAATTTTCGATATGCTGAAGACTATTTGTTTGATGAGCTCTCAAGTATTTTAGATGCTGGCACTGAGTATGGTAAAACAAGCGAGCATGGTGGAAAGAAAGTGCTTGTTGAGTTTGTAAGTGCGAATCCAACAGGTCCGCTTACAGTAGGTCATGGCCGTAATGCTGTGCTTGGAGATACCGTAGCTCGATTGTTAGAGTGGACGGGTGCTGAAGTTGACCGCGAATATTATTTCAACGATGCAGGACGCCAGATGCGTGTTCTTGGCCAATCGGTTCAAGCACGTTATCATGAATTGTTGGGCTTAGAAGCTGAATTTCCCGAAGGAGGTTACGAAGGTGAGTACATCCGTGATATCGCCGCTACCATAAAAGATGAAAAAGGGGATAGTTTAGCTAATCAAGACGAATGGAAGCCTTTTAAAGAAAAAGCAGAAGAGTCTATATTTGCCGATATCAGCGGTACCTTACAGCGCATGAATATCCATATGGATTCGTATTTCAATGAGCACAGTTTGTATGAAGACGGTTCTATTGATGATGCTGTAGCAAAACTTCGCGAAAAGGGACTCGCTTATGATGCCGATGGCGCTACCTGGTTTAAAACTACCGAGTTTGGCAAAGAAAAAGATACGGTGCTTATCAAAAGCACGGGTGAGCCAACCTATAGACTCCCGGATATCGCATACCACATGAACAAGCTCGATCGTGGATACGACCTGTGCTTGGATGTATTCGGAGCCGACCATATTGCAACTTACCCAGATGTGATGTCTGGAATTTCGGCACTTGGTTATGATGCAGATAAAGTAGACGTAATCATCTATCAGTTTGTGACCATTGTAAAAGATGGCCAACCATTCAAAATGAGTACACGAAAAGCCAATTTCGTGACTCTCGATGAACTCATGGATGAAGTGGGCTCTGACGTAACTCGCTTCTTCTTTTTAATGCGATCGCCTAATACGCATTTAGAATTTGATATTGCACAGGCTAAAGAAGCCGGTGATAAGAACCCTGTATTCTATCTTCAATACGCACATGCACGCATTGCTAGTATCTTGCGTAAAGCTACCGAAGAGTACGACTTTGAGGGACAAGCAGACTTAACTTTACTTAAGGAATCGGCTGAGGAGGCTTTGATCAAAACACTCTTGAAGTTTCCAGAGCAAATCGCTTCTGCCGCAAATGCTAGAGAACCACATCGCTTAATAAACTACTTGAACGACGTGGCTTCAGCCTTCACAACTTTCTATCACGATTGCAGAATTATTGGTGTAGATCCTGACTTGGGACAAGCACGTATCGAGCTTGCTAAGGCTACCGCTCAAGTGCTAAGAAATGGATTAACCATTTTGGGGATTACGGCACCCGATAAAATGTAAGAGTGGTTTAATGAACCTTAAGAAGAGTAAAGCATACGATACCTCGTGTGATTTGCTCTTCTATACCAAAGCCTGCCTGTTCAAATAATTTATTCGACTCTTTTTTGGTCCAAAACTTGAGTCCGCCGAGACCCATCGACTCTTGAAGTAAGCGACCATACCATGCATCCGACTTAATGAGGTGCATCATAAATAACTTACCATCCTCTTTTAATACTCTACGAGCATCATAAAGTACTTTCATCTCATCAGTAAGTTCATTTAGCGTACCTCCCATCACAATGCCATCAAATGTTTTACTGAAAAAAGGCATCTCTTTACCATCGGCTCGAACAAAGAATAAATCCGTTTCATCAGCTTCGGCTTTCAGTCGAGCTTCCTCCAACATCTGCATTGAGAAATCAAGTGCTACGATATCGGCTTTCTTTTGAGCGGCTTTCAAGGCTCTGCCATACAATGCCGTTGAACAACCTAAATCTAGATACAACCCACCTTCTTTGGGAGCAGTCCATTCTATCAATAACTCATGCTCTTTTTCTATAGGAAAGTCTTCACCCGTTAATAGAGATAGCGATCGTTTTCTCCAAATGTCTTCATAGATGTGCGCCGTAAGTTTCCAGTGATTGGTGTATGAAGCTACACTTGAAAAGGAAGGGTCTTTACCGAGTATGTCTATGATGTTGTTGGTGACTTCGTATTCGTCCCCTTCTTGAGAGCATAAAACGCCGTTAAAGGGTTTGCTGAGATGTGCAATTTCGCTAGGCACCTGAATGGATGCCCTTTCGTTTTCAGGGGATTTAAGTTCGAACTTCATAAGATGATTTTTGGAATTCTTGCAAGCCGTACGGTGATAAGCGGTTAGTGTTACGGTCTAACCTGGAGTACCAACGATACCTGCGCTCCTTTATCAACACTTAAAAGCTTTGCGGCATTTCCTTTATTGATGCCTATTTCTAACATCCCAGAACTTCCTATGAATGCAGCAGGATCACCTTCTTCCACATCACCAAAAGTATTTACTAAGTGATCAATCATCGTGTTCCCCACGTAAATCTTCACTTTTCGTCGGCCAATCATATCTTCAATCAGTTGTTCAGATATGTTCGTAATTAAGTTCCCAAAACGATCGATATGTACAACCCACCCCTGCAATCCGTCTTTATCACCAATAGGAACAGCCCAGTGATAAGTCACTAATTCTTTGATGGGATCGCCCACTTCTTTTAGATCTACACCATTTGCTAAGTGAGCAGCAACTGGCGCAAATATATCACGCCCATGAAATGTTCTAGATCGTGTATCTCTCCAGAACTTTTCTTTATTCAGCTTAACTGCTTCATATTCAAATTCACTGTAGAACAATGAAAAAATACCGTTGTCTGGGCCAACGAAATATTGATCATTTATTTTCATTGCTATAGGATGGCGATCGGTTCCTACACCAGGATCAACTACAACTAAGTGAACGGTATTTGCTGGAAATAGAAAGGCTGCATTTCGAGTTACCCATGCCCCTGCCATGATATCCTGTGCTGGGATATCGTGTGAGATATCAATAAGGCGAGTATTAGGCGATATACCTAATATCACAGCCTTCATTGCACTCACATATTGGTCTTGTAAACCAAAATCAGTAGTGAGGGTAATTATTTGACTCATTAAGAGTAGTTATTCAACATCACAGGCATTACAACCATAAGAATTTCTTCGTGCTCGCTCTCTTCTGAAGGGCGCACAATACCGGCTCTATTTGGTGAAGAGAATTCAAAACTTACTTGCTCATCATCGATGTTACTTAGCACATCGCCCAAGTATTTCGCATTGAAACCAATTTCTAGTCCATCATTGTTGTAATCACAATCGATGGTTTCTTTTGCTTCACTACTCATATCAAGATCTTCGGCTCTGATGGTAAGCTTGTCTGCTTCGAGCTGTAGTCGAATTTGGCGAGTAGTTGAGCTTGAGAAGATTGCAACACGACGAACGGTTGAAAGCATCTGCTCTTTTGAAATCGTTAGGAACTTGTTGTTATCACGAGGAATTACAGAATCGTAGTTTGGATACTGCTCGTTAATTAAACGAGTAATCACTATAGTGCTTCCACTTTTGAAACGAGCGTGATCGTTCGTCACAGTAATTTCACATTCTTCGCCATTCGCTGTTTTCTGAACTAAGCCAAGTGCTTTATCCGGTACAATAAACTCTGTATCACTGCTGCCTGTGATTTTGCGGTTGGTGTATTCCACTAAACGATATCCATCGGTAGCAACAAACTTACTTTCGCTTGTTCCAATTTTAAAGTAAACCCCCATCATGGCAGGTCGTAAGTCATCACTTGAAACTGCAAACAATGTTTTATCAATAGCGTTGTTGATGGCTTCTCTAGAAGTGGCGATTTCAACACCTTCTTGAAGACTTGGGATTTCTGGGAATTCATCAGCATCATCGCCAACCAATTTGTAAGTACCCTTATCGGTGCGGAAGTTTACATTTTTGCGATCATCAACACTAAAAAACACAGGTATGTTTGGAAGCTGACGCAGCGTTTCAAGTAAGCGACGAGCAGGAATTGCTACCGCTCCATCTTCTTCAATGTCGGCATCAATATATTCTACGATAGCAATCTCAAGATCGGTAGCTGAAAGTTTCAGTTTACCATCTTCACTTTCAAATAAAATGGTTTCCAAAATTGGAAGCGTAGCTTTTGATGGCACAGCACCTATTACTGCAGATAGGCCTTTGTTGAGTTCGTTACTTGATACTGAAAATTTCATGAAATCGCTATTTGAGTTAATTAAGGCAATTTTTCCCCATTCTTGCCCTTTCGAAAACGTGTGCTTATACTAAGAAATCCTTGTTCTCTCTGCAACACAGGGACGCCCGAAAATAACCCCAAATAAGTCTAAATTTCTATCGTTTAAGCGCTACTTTTTCCCAACTCATTTTTTAGCTTTCTAAATGAAGTATATCATCCCAGCGCTCCTCATTCTCTTCGTTGCATTCAACGATAGTCAGGCTCAGCCAACTTTGGCTAAGTACGGGAATGATTTTCTTAATACAGGTGCTGGTGCACAGGCTCTTGGGATGGGTTCAGCCTTCACTTCGGTAACCCGTGATGTAACGGCTGCATATTGGAATGTAGCTGGGTTGTCGTATGTAGAAAGGCCACAGTTAATATATATGCACTCAGAACGCTTTGATGGCATTGTTGGCTACGATTATGGCGGCTTCGCTTACCCTTTGGCTGCCAAAGATGCAGTTATTGCGATTAGTTTTTTTCGCCAAGGTGTAGACAACATCGCAAATACATTGAATGCTTGGGACCAAGACCGAAATGCCCCGAAAGAAAACCCCAATGATCATATCACTCGATTTAGTGCAGCCGACTTAGCCGTTTTTATTTCATTGGCCAAAAAAAGTACGGATCGACTGGCTCTTGGTATCACTGCAAAAGTGATCAATCAACGTCTCGGGCCGTTCGCAAATGCATGGGGATATAGCTTAAATGTGGGGGCTCAGCTGAAAACCGACATCATTGATGTAGGTATAAATGTGCGTGATATAACAACCATGCAGAAGATGTGGGAAGTTAATGAGGATGAATTTGAGGGCTTTCAAGAAGTATTTAATGACTCGATTCCATCCGGGCAAAATGAATACGTTCTCCCCTCGATCAAAATGGGCGTTTCAAGAGTTTTTTCCTTTCATGATTTTGAATGGACCGCGGCCATAGATACGGATCTCTACTTTGAAAACCGCCGGGCTTATTACATGAATGTTGGACGCATGAGTATAGAGCCTCACATTGGTTCAGAGCTGAATTACAAACAGTTTATCAGCTTTCGTACAGGCTTAACGGATTTCATTACCGATCCTGAAGGTGGTTTCACTGTATCTCCAACTCTTGGGCTGGGTTTAAACTTATCTATGTTTAGTTTGGATTATGGGTTTGGTAGTTTCGCTGGCACATCAAGTAATTTGGGATATACTCATCGCCTTTCCTTACGCTATTCGCTATAAATGCCTACGATTATTCAAATAAGATTATTTGAAGGAGCAATCTAATTGACCGTATATTCACTATTGTCTCATTTTAACTCTTCAGAAATCTAACGTGCGTTTAATCCTACTTGGCCCCACCGCTTCTGGTAAAACTGAATTATCTCTGCAATTAGCTGAAGAGTTAGAGATTCCCATCATTTCTGTGGATTCAAGACAATGCTTCAAGCATTTGGACATAGGCACCGCTAAGCCCAAACAAGAAGAACTAGATCGTGTTCAGCATTATAACATCTCGAATATTGAATTAGATGAACGCGACTCCGTTCAAGACTTTTTAGAGCGAGCAGAGGCGTGGGAAAAAGAAATTTTAACAGATCATGCGCACTCTCTTTTTGTTGGCGGAAGCACCTTACATCTACAAAGTTTAATTCGCCCTATTGAAGACCTCCCTTCAGCAAACCCACAAAATATTTCTGAGCTACATCAACGCATAGACGATGAGGGTATTGAAGCTCTTTATAATGAGTTAAAAGCCGTAGACCCATCGTATGTCCAAACAATGGACGGAATGAATAAACAGCGCATCATCAGAGCCCTTGATGTGTGGATGCAGACAGGCAAACCATTTAGTTCATTTCATTCCAACGACGAATTCAAACTTCCTCCCAATACTTTAGTGCTTGGGATGCATCAACCACGGGAAGTTTTATATGATCGAATTAATGCCCGAGTTGATAATATGATGGATGAAGGTTTATTGGAGGAAACAGAGAAGGTGCTCTCGATGGGATATTCAAAAGATTTGCAGCCGCTCAATGCAGTTGGATATAGAGAAATGATTGCTGTGCTTGAGGGTACAATGACTAAAGCTGAAGCGGTGGAAAAAATGAAAACTCAAACTCGTCGCTATGCAAAAAGGCAGCTTACATGGTACCGTAGATGGGATTTTATCAAGTGGTTGCCGGCCAACGAAAAAAAAACTCCCGAACTCAAAGAAATCGTGCTTTCAGATTTAGCAGCTATGCAACATAAGCCGTAAATTTAATCCCATTTTAAAATTCGCTCAACTATGTATAAAGCAAAAGTACACGTTACACTTCGTCCTTCAATTTTGGACCCAAAAGGAAAAGCAGCACATCATGCGCTTCATAACCTAGGACTCAATGATGTTCAGCAGGTTAGAATCGGAAAATTTATTGAACTTGACGTGGATGCGGATAGTAAAGAGAAAGCAACTGAAATCGTTGAAGCAGCTTGTACAAAACTGCTCGCTAACGAAGTGATGGAAGATTACGAGATTATTCTCGAGCAATAATGAACAACTCTGCTCAACATATCACCTTCAGTATGATTCATGCCGATGTTGATGAGCAGACTAAAACCGAAGAACAGGTTGAGGAAAGCATTGACACTCCTTGGCGCTTGTTCTTATTTGATGACGACATTCATACCTTTGATGAAGTAATCGAACAAATCATCAAGGCTACTGGATATAGCTACAACAAAGCCCAAGAGTTAACCTTTCAGGTTCACAACAACGGTAAAACTGTAGTTTATGAAGGTGAGTTTTTTGAATGTATGCGCATCGAAAGTGTCTTAAAAGAAATTCAATTAGTTACCGAAATAAGAGGTTAGTGTGGCAACATTTGGCGTAATAGTATTCCCGGGTTCTAACTGTGACCATGATGCTTATCATGCGATGAAGCATATAATGAACAGTGAAGTAAAATTTTTATGGCACAAAGATACCGACTTAAGTGGTATCGACTTTTTGATTGTGCCAGGCGGTTTCTCTTACGGCGATTACCTACGCTCCGGAGCCATTGCTCGCTTTTCTCCAATCATGCAAGAAGTAGTGAAGTTTGCCAATAACGGTGGACCTGTGATGGGCATTTGTAACGGTTTCCAAATTTTGCTTGAAGCAGGCTTAATACCTGGCGCCATGATGCACAACCAAGACCTTCGCTTTGTATGTAAGAACGTCTTCATCCGTTGCGAAACGACTGATTCTCTGTTCACATCTTCTCTTAAAAAAGGTCAGGTTTTTGATATTCCTGTATCACATGGTGAAGGCAACTACCACATCAATGAAGACGGCTTAAAGTCTTTACAAGATAACGACCAAGTTCTATTCCGCTATTCTGATGCCAATGGGGAGTTAACCGAAAGTGCGAATTTTAATGGCTCTGTAGATCATATTGCAGGCATCACTAATACTGGCAGAAATGTATTAGGAATGATGCCTCACCCAGAACGTGCTATGGAAAAACTTCTAGGCTCTGATGATGGTAAAGAGATTTTCGAATCTATACTTCATTCCTTGTCGGTAGCTTAAGATTTAGTACCTTTACTGCATCATGAGCAGTACATCAGGGAATTTACTTACACTTCATAGCCAAAAGCTGGTTAAGAGATATCGCAAACGCACGGTGGTTAACGAAGTTTCCATCAATGTTAAACAGGGCGAAATAGTTGGACTATTGGGCCCAAATGGTGCTGGTAAAACAACCACCTTTTATATGATGGTGGGCTTGGTAAAGCCCAATTCTGGTGATATATACTTGAATGACACCAACATCACTCAGAAGCCCATGTACCAACGAGCACGAATGGGTGTTGGCTATTTAGCTCAAGAAGCTTCGGTATTTAGAAACCTCACCGTTCGGCAGAATCTAGAATCTATTCTACAGTTTCTTTCCTACCCAACTAAGCAGATTAAAGAACGTGTAGACCGACTGATTGAAGAATTTAACTTACAACGCGTTGTAAACTCAAAAGGGTACTCTTTGTCGGGTGGCGAGCGCCGAAGAACGGAGATAGCCCGTGCTTTGGTTACAGAGCCTAAATTTATTCTTTTAGATGAACCCTTTGCAGGTGTAGACCCTATTGCCGTTGAAGACATTCAAAATATAGTAGCTCAGCTAACTAAACAGAATATTGGAATTCTTATTACAGATCATAATGTTCATGAAACACTAGCCATCACAGATAGAGCGTACCTTATGTTTGAGGGAAATATCCTTATGGAAGGAACCGCTGATGTGCTAGCAGACGATGAAAATGCCCGTAAGCTCTATTTAGGAGAACAGTTTAAATTAGATCGATACAAAAACGAAACACTATAGCCATGAAAGAAATAACGGTTCAAGACTTAAAAGAAAAAAAAGAAGCAGGAGACGATTTTGTACTTATTGATGTACGTGAAGATCATGAGTACCTCGTATCTAACCTCAACGGAAAGCATATCCCATTAGGAGACCTTCCTAGCCGAATTGATGAAATTGAAAAGCACAAAGATGAAGAAGTAGTTATTATGTGCCGTTCTGGTGGACGAAGTGGTAAGGCGGTTGAATATTTAGAATCTCAAGGGTTTTCGAATATTCACAACCTAAAGGGTGGAATCACAGCTTGGAGCAAGGAGATAGATCCTTCAATGCCCGTGGCTTAATTATATATTACCTACACATTACTAAAAAGGCTTTCTAGATTTACATCTGGAAAGCCTTTTTTCTTTCAATGAATTAATAATACGTTGAAACTATGCCGTAGCTGCAATCTGGTTTAGAAGCTCTTGATTGCTTTCCGTATTACGTAATACTTTTAATAATCCCATCATCGATTCTTTTGGTGACTTCTTGAGGAGGTAACGGCGAACCATATTTCTTTCCTCTAACGAATCGGTGATAAACTTATCCTCATTTCTTGTGCCTGAAGCAGTGATATTGATAGAAGGATAAATTCTATCATTGGCTAACTCACGGTCGAGCACTAATTCCATGTTACCTGTTCCTTTGAACTCTTCAAAGATCAGGTCATCCATTCTTGAATTCGTTTCGATTAAACAGGTAGCGATAATAGTTAATGAACCACCACCTTCGATTTTACGAGCTGAGCCAAATATCTTCTTTGGTATCTCAAGAGCGCGAATATCTAAACCACCTGAAAGTGTTCTACCACTATTACTTTGCACAGCATTGTAAGCACGGCCTAATCGAGTTAATGAATCGATAAGGAGTACGGCATCTTCACCCATCTCTGCCTTACGTTTTGCATAACCTAAAGCCATTTCAGTGATGCGAATATGGCTATGGGTTTTATTATCGTTTGAGGATGCAAACACTTCTGCATTGGTTGAACGAATAAAATCGGTAACCTCTTCAGGGCGCTCATCTACAAGCAATACACTTAAATGAATATCAGGGTGGTTCTCAGAGATGCTCTTAGCGATTTGCTTAAGCATTACTGTTTTACCTGTTCTTGGCGGCGCAACAATTAATGCACGCTGCCCTTTTCCAATGGGAGCTACCAGATCTATCACTCGCATTTCCACATTGTCAGACTGCATCCCTAGTTTAATCCAATCCACAGGCATAATAGGAATCTGGCGCTCAAATCTACTCGACTTAGTCCAAGCCTCAATTGGCTTTCTGTTGATTTTATCTACAGAACATACATGCTTGTTGCCACGCTTATCTTCTTCAAATTCGCCTTCTAAAATAAGACCAGGACGTAAATCTAAAGCTTTAACTTCTTCTGGCTTCAGGAATGGATCTTGAGGACTATAACTGAACTCATAGTCCAGCTTTCTAATTAAGCCCCAACCCTTTGCATTAATTTCTAATACGCCTGCATATCTACCGGATACCCCAAGATTCTCTTTCCAAAAGAACTTTGGAATGAAAACATTTCCGCTCTTTTTACTGCGGTTCTTGTTGTTGTTATTGTTGCGACCTTTGTTCCGGTTCTTATAGTTTTTTCTGTTCCGTGGCATTATAAAATAGTTTTGTTATCTCTTCTCCAGTGATAGAAGCGTAAATCATTAAATATGTAGGAAATACGAAGGAGAGCGAGAAAAAAAGGACGGTGTAGCCGAGTGCTACACCGTCAAAATTGAAGATAGGAAAAGATACAAATGTTTTGCTTTATAGCAAATTAACGAACTGTAGTAGTCTTGTTAATCCAGCTATAGCATGGCATTAATGAGCCATCAATTTTTACCTTTTGTCCATTCTGAAGGTTATCCAATTTTAGGAATTTGTCTTCCGCAGTTGGAGTAACGGCTTCATAATTTGGCAACTGTGAATTTACAGTACTTGCTACCGAAGGATCTTTTGCTTTTGCCATGTTTAAGTAATCGATTACTAACCAATATACTACACGGTCTTGAGCTTCCATTTTTCGGCCTTCTTCCTCAATACAAGTCGAAATTGCTTGAGCATAAATACGAGCTTTATTGATGTAAGCCTGACCATAGTTTGAATCAATTTTTAGTGCTTCTTCAACATATCGATCAGCTGTTTTAATCTGATTCATGTTGATATATGCATCAGAGATGCTCACGTTGATTCTCTTTTTGTCATCATCGTTAGAAGCCATGTTTAATGCTTCTTTATAAAGAGCAATTGCTTCAGCATAACGAGCATTACTTCTTTCCGTTTCAGCAAGTGCCATTGCACTTTCAAACGTAGGCTCTACTTCGTGAAGCTTTCTTCTAACTTTAACTAGCTCTTCGCGATTGTCTACATCTTCATAAGCATCAGCCAACGCTTTTAGCGCTTCTGTATTATTTGGCTCTGCTTCAAGAATAGGAGCGTAGTAACTAATAATATCTTCTGGGCTACCGAATAGATCTTTCTGGAAGTCCTTAAGCTTTTCTTGGAATTCAGGTGAAGCATGTTTCATTGCTTCATCTATAACCGCTTGCGCTTTTTCACGCTCTCTTTTATTGATGTAGTTTCTCAAAAGAGCATCTACATAATAACCTTGAGCAGAAGTTGTAGCACGCTTAGGGTCTAAATCAAACATCATTTGGAACTGAGCATAAGCCTTGTTAAGTCCATCCGTGATGTACGAATAATTCTCTAAATAAAAACGTCCTTTATCCTGTAACGCTCTGTACTTATCAGCAGGAGTGCCTTCAGCGAGTTCAATACGATCATCTAATACCATAACCGCTGAATCTAAATAAGCCGCTTTAATACCAGGATCTGTTTCGCTCTTAGCTAATTCTTTATAAATAGTTACAAACTTCGAAAGCTGTATAGATAAGTTGAAGCTTGGATGTCCTTCAATATCAGCAGGTTTAGAACATAGCATCCAACGGCCAAACTTAAGAGCAAACTGATAGTCTTTCCCTTTGTAGTTTGAGTTAAAAATTGAGTACGCAGCTAGTGGTGCCATCTCATCTGGAGGGGTAGGATTACATTCGGCCTGAGCAGTTACCATTGCCGAACTTGTAAACAAGAACCCTAAAACTAATACTAGATTTTTCATCTTTCTTCTATTGTTGTTAGCGTGTTATCATGTTAACACGGTAGTTGTCTATATTATTACTTTAAAATTAATTAAGCTTTCGTTTGAAAAACATCAATTCTGCTAAATTCACAGATAAATTGAAAGCCCAAATGTTTTCTTTTACAAGATTATTATCAGTGGTTCCACGAATACCATATTGAACGCTAAAGTCGAATGATGACTGTGAACGAACAATTGGTGAAATCATACCTAAACCAGCCGAGAACCATAGTGTTTCAATGTCTTGGCCTTCAATGTTTAAGTAACCAGAATCGTAAGATACACCTGCAGTGTATTCAAAGTTTGATAAAAACCCTCTGCTGTTACTGTTATAGGCGTTAAATTGAGTCCCTACCCCAATCATAAACCTATCACTGAAACTAGCTTCTTGAGTTGCGTCAAACCCATATTCCGCATTACTCCAATCTTCAAACATCCCTTCCACAGATAAACTAAAACTTGGACCTGCAAAATAGGAAATTCCACCACTTAATCTCGATGGTAATGAAATAGTTTCTTGCTCGGTGGCTCCAATCTGAATCTCAGAACCAAAAGTGTCTCCTAAAGTCTTAACAGTCTCACGCTTTTTCTCCGCTTCAAACTCATTTTTTAGTGTGTATGCGGCACCAACTTGGATGATATCACGTGCGCCAAATACTTTTCTAGCAGTGGCTAGCACACCAAATCGATGAGACAAATTAGTTCCATTGATTTTGGCATTTACTGAACTCGTTGTTAAGTCAGTAAGTGACTTATTATTTAAAGTGGTAACCGACTCCTTGTTATTCTGCGTCAGAAACGAATACGAAGGTGCATAACCTATAGATAGGTTTTTATTAATTCTGTAGCCTAAACCAACTTCAAACTTGGTAAGTCCACCTGTACCTTCTTTTGTATAGCCAAAATCTAATAATGATCCATCTTCTAATGTGCGCGACGATTCTGCATTCGCACTATAATTTGATCGTGTTTCTGGAAATAAGGCTACCGATAAGCCTAATTTATTCGATATAACCGGAAATACAGCTTGGAAGCTTCCAACATTTAATAAGCTATTTGCACCTGAATCTTGTCCATCAGTAATGGAGTAATTCGTGAGTCCAAAATTAGCTGAACCTCTAGTAAAGGCACCTATTCCCCAAAAAGCAGGATTCCCTAATCCTGGAGATTGAAGGTCGTTGAAAGAAACACCGATAATTCCCATTCCTTTTTCTTGGGCAGTGTTTGTTTGTGTAGGAGAACCAATACCGTAATATGAGTAAGGGCTTCCACTATTTGCTTCATCAGCTTGAGCAAATGCATCTACTGAAAGGAAAGAAAAAATCGAAACGGCGATAACTAAATTTCTAATCTTCATGATCTTTACTCCGCTATAGTTAGAATTAGTTTTGGACGCTTATCCGCACTACTGGTATGATCATGTATAAGCTTTGTAGACAACACGCCTCCAGGTGTGAGGTATATATACTTCGTGTTTACATCTTTGTCTCCATAAATCAATTCATTTATAAACCGACTTACATTAAACCTTTGCGCATCAGAGAGAGTGTCTTGAACAGAAAAGTCTCTTATAACTCCAGAGGTTGACCCTCCAAATTGTAAACCATAAACCAAGTCGATGTTAAGTTCACCACTTAAGTTCATCGATACAGGATTAATACGCTCGGCTCCAGGAGTTCCATTGTTTTCTAGAAACTCATTATCCTCGTAAATAACCAGCTCTGCTTTAATTACATTTTCATTGCTGTATCCATCTACAAGTCCATTTAGGTCTACAGATGCGTAATTATCTAAAAAGGAAGTAAACTTGATGCGATTCGGTGTTGCAGCCGCATTGCTAGCATCTAAAGTGAAACCTACATCTCTGTAGGTAAAATTAGAAGTATCACTTGCTACAGTATCGATATGAGTAAAGAAACTGCCAGAAGGTATAGCATGGATGATTTTTGAACTCACTTGTTCAGGCACAATTGCAAGACCATGAAATTCACGAACGTACAACGAGTCGATGTTTTCATCATCACTATTGGCGTAGGCTGCATATGATTGAACCCATGAACTTGGTAACTCTACAATTACCGAATCTTCAGAAGTCACTGAAAAAGTAGTTAATGGTGTAGCGCTATCGTAAGCAATCACATCCGTAGCTTTCAATGATGAACTTCTCCAAGACTCAGTTACTTCATAAATGGTGAAGTTAGTTTGTGATTCTGGGTCCCCGTAAACATCTGTACTATCGAAAGTAATTTGAAGCTGAACTCTACTGTTCACATCCATGGAATCATCATCAGATAAATTGATGAGGCTTGGACGCACATAAAATGTAGATTCAAAATTACCATATACAGGATCTTCGAAATAGCCCATTTGAATGCTGGCTAACTGTCCTGAATATATCTCTGAGGTTTGTGGGGTTATGCTATTAACTAAAAGTGTATCGAATCTGATATCGGTTCCTGGAACAATAGTACTCCCCACCGAACTTGGGTTTTCACAAGCTATAATTCCAGCCAAAACCATTACAGATAAAATGAGCCGCCCCGTGAGTGCAGCTCTAGAAATGCGTTCCTTCAATGTATTCTACTCGATTAAATTATTTAACAATCTTGTTATAATATTCAGCAAACTTTTCTGAAACGTCTTCTGGCGATCCTTGAATCTGATCTGGTGTGATACCAAATTCTTTGAATGCATCATCGAATTCATCTCTGAGATAATTTCCGGTTACAACATGATCGCTGTATTTAAGACCTAAACGTAGTAAGTCTACTTTGCCGTTATCAGTAAGCTCGTTGATATTTATATCGTCTGGTAAACCTAACAGCTCCAAGATCTTTGCTGTATCTGCTTGGCCTTCATTTTCTGGGTGATGAAGATTGTAAATGATCTTCGTGTTCTTGAAGATTTCTTCATTTTTATACTTCGTTTTAACCAGTAATGGAATAAGTCCAGCAGGCCAGTCATGACAATGAATGATATCGGGTTCCCAGCCGAGTTTCATAACTGTTTCTAGCACGCCTTTATTGTAGAAGGCTAGTCTTTCGTCATTGTCTGGGAAAAACTCGTCGGTATTCGGTTTTTTAAACAATCCTTTTCTCTTGAAATAGGTATCGTTATCTAAGAAGTATACCTGCAGCTTCGCATTTGGGATACTCGCTACTTTAATTTTCATGCTTTCGATATTGTCGCCAACTTCAACTTCAATTCCCGACAATCGAATCACTTCGTGGAGCCTATTTCTACGATCGTTAATTGAACCGTATTTAGGCAGTAATATTCTTATTTCAAATCCCTTGTCTTGCAAAGATGCTGGCAAAAAGCGGAGCAAATCTGCGGTGTATGTCATTCTAGCGAATGGTGATATCTCTGCTGCTGCGTATAATATTTTCATGTATACTTTATTACTCGTCGTTTGAAATTGAACGATCTCTCGTCATTTGCTGAAAATCAGGATCTTCAATGGAACAAAAGTCCATTAAAGTATCACTTCTTAAACCCAAGCGAATAGTCTCTAACGAGATCACTTCGTTTGGTGGTATATTTCCAAGGTTTACATTTGATCCATATTTTTTAACGAACCAAACTTGTTGTTCCTTCTTAGGAGCTTCAAAGATGAGCTTATCCACTGGAATCTGATCAGTGATTTCTTCAATTAAGCCAGAGCGAATTTCTCCACTAGGACGAAACATCCCTACAGTTCCACTTTCTCTAGCTTCTAGTATCACTTTTTCAGCACCGGCTTCTAACTCCTCAACTACTACTTTAACCCATTTATACGGAGGAATAACTTCGTTAGGGTTTTTACTCCCAACCTCAGAATATACTTTAAATTCTTGACTTAGGTCTCGAATAATCGCCTGCTTCTTCTCATCGCTTAACCAAATGGTTCCATTGGAAACCTCAAGCGTATCGATGTTATATTTTTTAAGTAGCTGAACGTATGCATCGAGCTGCCCACGCACCAAATACGCTTCAAATAAGGTGCCTCCTAAATACACAGAGATACCCGCATTGGCATAAACGTCTAATTTGGCTTCTAGATTTTGAGTTACTAGTGCAGTTCCCCACCCTAATTTAACTACATCAACAGAGTTGGAGCAAACTTGACAGAAGTCTTCACTTTCCCTTATGCTCAACCCTTTATCTAATACAAAAGTCATCCCGTTTGAGCGAGGCTTTTGTGTACGATTCGGTAAATGATTAATACTATGTGGCATTTTATCCTAAAAATCAAAGCCCTCAATATACAGAATCTGAATATCGTATTAAAGAACAGCTTTTATTAAGTGAAATGATTTTTTACAATCATAATCTCACCTTAATATCAGGCCCAGATCTATCTTTTTTCCTCCCTTTTTGAACTCATACAATCTATCTGAATAAATGCTGTTTCAGAACTAAGCATTCTCTATTTTTAAGCAATGGAAAACACGGGACTCATAGCACGGAGGTATTTATTCTCAAGAAAACATATCTCCCTCATTTCAACACTTACCTTTATTAGCATCATTGGTGTTACTATTGGAACCGCCTTATTGATACTCATACTGTCGGTTTTTAATGGTTTCTTTGATGTTGTTCAAGGCTATTTACTTTCCTATGATCCAGATATCCGCATTGAATCGATGGAAGGCACAGTGTTTTCTAACTTCGAAGATAAGCGAGCATCCCTTTCCACTATCCCTGAGATTGAACTCATATCTCCTTATGTAAATGGGAAAGCGTTACTGGCCAATAATGAAGACCAAAACAAAGTAATAGAATTAAAAGGTGTAGAGAAAGATAGCTTTCTCAAACTAATTGATATCGATAATAGCATTGTGTCTGGTGTGTTTGATGTGAGCGTGCGAAATCGCAAACCAGGGCTAGTTATCCATGAAAGTTTGCGTAACGAACTTGGCTTATCATTAGGGGATGAAGTTGCACTTCTAAGCGCTTCAGGTATGAGAAAAACACTCACTCAAGTAACTGCTCCACGTGTATATAGATTTGAAGTTCGCGGCAGTTACAGTTTAGAGCAAATTGGTGGGGGCGCCGAGGTATTTATTGATTTAACCGCAGCTCAAAGGCTCTTTCGTGCTCGAAATAACATATCTGGTTTTGATGTTAAACTGGATAACTTTAAAAATGCAGAATCTCTAAAACCTGAGATTACTCAAGCTATTGGCCCCGGCTTTAAAGTGTCATCTTGGTATGATTTGCAAAAGCCACTATATGATGTGATGTATCTTGAAAAGTGGGGAGCTTATATCATCCTTATGATAATCATAATAGTGGCTGTGCTTAACATTGTAGGTTCGCTTACAATGATTGTAATTCAGAAGAAAAGGGATATAGGCATTCTGATTACCATGGGATATTCTAAAGAAGCCATACGCTCCATATTCAGAAAACAGGGATTTTATATAGGGCTTATTGGTTGCACCATCGGGGGCAGTTTAGGGCTCTTACTTTGCTGGCTACAAGCCGAATTTAGCTTAGTAAAGCTATCCTCAGCCTTTCTCATTGATGCGTATCCTGTACTTGTACAACCTACTGATGTGATCATCATTTTAGCAGGTAGTTTATTCTTATGTGTAGCAGCAAGTTGGTATCCTGCTAATCGTGCCTCTGAAGTTGAACCCGCCAACGCTATTCGTTACGAATAATTAGCCTTCGTTATAAACGTCTGGTAAGTCATTCTCGTAAAGCACCACATCCCCTGCTTGCACGTACTGATGCACCAATTCATTGGCTTCAAAAAGGGAAGTAACTACTCTCACTTTATCTGATTGCCCATCAATTTCTGAAATACCTTCCTGTATTGGAACTGAACGATCTTCACCTACCAACACCACTAAATCTAGATTAGCCTGCCCTATAGCTTTACCAAAGTTTTTATTCTCTTCATATTCTAACTCACCCAACTCTACCATTCCGGGGGTAATAATAATTCGTCTACCTGAATTGAATTGTGATAAGATTTCAACTGCATTTTTGGCCCCAACAGGGTTCGAATTGAAGGCATCATCTATTACAAAGAACTGACCTGCTTTTTTTAATTCTAACCTGTGTTCAACCGGTTCTATATTTGCAGCGCCTAAAGTCATCGTTTTAGGTCTAATGCCTAAATGATGAGCCACTCCTATTGCCAAGAGCATGTTTTGCACATTATGTGCCCCAAGTAGCTTAGTTCTAAACTCCTCTACTTTTTCCTCAAATTGAATTACGAACCGAGTTCCTTCTGTATCATATGAAATATCTCGTGCTTGGATGACACCGGTATCTAAGCCAACCATTATGCGGTTTAAATCTGATCGTGACTCCCCCATTCTACTTACATAACGATCATCTGCATTTAATACTGCAACACCTCCTGGTTTCACATTATCAATCAAGGTGCCTTTCTCTTTGGCTATTACTTCCTGACTTCCGAAGGTTTCGAGGTGAGCCACCCCTACATTTGTAACAATGCCAATATCGGGCGTGGCAATATCGCATAGCTCCTGAATATTTCCTGCATAACGAGCTCCCATTTCTAGGATTAGAATCTGGTGGTGCGATTGCAAATCATTATTAATTACCTTGCAAATACCCATTGGCGTATTAAAGCTACCAGGAGTGGAGCATACACTAAATCGTTCTTTCAGGAGATCACGTACCATAAATTTAGTACTCGTTTTACCATAACTCCCCGTAATTGCAATCACCTTTAGGTGAGGCATAGAAGCTAATTTTTTACGAGCCTGCTCTTTGAATCCTTCTTGTATTCTTGCCTCTACGGGACGTGTAATTTGTCCTGATATCCAAACTATGAATGGAATTAAAATGGCTCCAAAAACCCACCCAAATGCTAATAGAACTACATCAAAGTTGAGTAAGGCGGTATCAAAATTTTGCACCGCAAGATTTGTGAACAACACCCTTCCAGTGAATGCACTGTAGGTAAAAAATAGAGGAAAGATTAAGGTTAAGATGGCAATGGGTATAAGCAATCTTTTTACCCGTGAAGTGAGCACTAAAGGCTTTTTCACTTTTGCTTGACGATAGCGTTTTACAGAACCCAACCAGAACAACCCAAAGATAAAAAAGGAAACGGCGATAGAAGACTTCGTGAGTTCAAGTTCGAACCAAGCATCCATCGCAATTACCAAGAATAACAAAAGATTGATAATGCCTAGCTCAAGAGGAATAGTTTTTTCATCCCAATGGTCTTTTAACCACGCCCAAAACTCATTCTGTTTATACCCTACCTGCTGAAATGTGTGCAAGAAAAACTTTGTGCGGTACCAATGATACCTTAGTAGAATGAGACAAAATAGTACGGAACAGATATTGAGTACGCTATGATACCAGAACAAGCTCTTATTATTTAATTGTGAATAATTCTATGGATATAGGCATGCTGTCGAATTTAACAGCTATCGCCCGTATATTCACCACGATTTAACAGCAAAAGTTTCGAATTGGAGTCGAATATATGAAATTAATTATCCCAATGGCGGGTCGCGGGACACGCGTTCGCCCACATTCCCACACTGTACCCAAACCACTACTTCCTGTTGCAGGAACGATGATCATTGAGAGGTTAGTGGAAACTTTTATTCGCACCTTAGATCGTAAGATAGAAGAAATTGTTTACATCTTAGGTCCAGACTTTGGGCAAGACATCAAAGACCAACTTACTGAAATGAGTAGCCGGCATAATGCTAAGGCAACATTCAGAGTTCAGTTTCCTGCGCTAGGAACAGCCCATGCTGTTGCTTGTGCGAATGAAGATTTGGATGGCGAAGTGATCGTCGCTTTTGCCGACACCCTCTTTGATAGCAAAGAGAAGTTCAATATCGAAGGGGCTGATAGTGTAATTTGGTTAAAGCGTGTTGAAGACCCATCAAGATTTGGTGTTGCCGTACATGAAGGCGAAAAAATCACAGGATTCGTTGAAAAGCCTAAAGAGTTTATCTCAGACTTAGCCATCATTGGGGTGTATTATTTCAAAGATGGTCAAGAATTGAAGCGTCAAGTTAACCGTGTAATGGAAGAAGACATCAAAGGCCCTGGTGGTGAGTATTTCCTTACTGAAGCACTCGACAACATGATTAATGAGGGCAAAGTTTTTAAAATTGCTACTGTTGATGAGTGGCTCGATTGTGGTACTCTGCCCGCTTGGCTTGAAACAACCGGCGAAATTGTAGCTAAAGAAAACCACTCTTACGATGCTTCTAAGTTCCCGAACTCAACCATACACCCGCCTGTATTCATCGCCGATGGTGTTACCATTGAAGGCAGTGAAGTTGGCCCACATGTAAGCATCGAAGCGGGTACTGTTATTAAAAACTCTAAAGTGAGTAATACTATTATTCGTGAAAACGCCCACTTAGAGGACGTACATACAAGCAGCTCTACCATTGGAGCACACACCAAGCTTCAAAATGTAAATGGTAAGGTAGATATTGGTGATCACAGCACGCTTGAAATCAAGTAAATGCTTTATACTAACTAGGCTCCTATAAAAGAGAGCCTAGTTTTTAATTTCATGGGAGTTGATATGAATCTTTCGAGTCTAAAACTCAAATTCCTACCCGTTACTGTTGTGGTTTTTTTTGGCGCTTGTATGTATAGCTTAGATCGATTTGTGCCCGCCGCTTCCCTCGAAATTCCATACTCAAAGGCAATCGCTTATCTAATTTTAGCCACTGGATTTATTTTTATAGCGATAGCTGGCATTAACTTTCAGCGTAATTCTACTACTGTAGACCCTTCCAAACCTGATAAGGCAAGCACTCTTGTTCGAACGGGTATATATGCTTATACACGCAATCCTATGTATGTTGGTATGCTTTTAGCATTAGTTGCTTGGGCTTTTGCGCTATCTAATGTGCTTTCTTTTATACTCATCCCTTTCTTCATTGAATATATGACTCGCTTCCAAATAAGGCCTGAAGAGGAAATACTCTTGGAGAAATTTGGAAGCGAATTTGAGGACTATTGTAACTCGGTAAGGCGGTGGATCTAATGGTTATTGAACTACAATAACTGTTGTATCCGAAACATCTGAGTATCCAATCAATTCTGACCTTAGTATATAAGAACCAGAAATAGAATCAGGAATCCATTCTTCTTTTATATCAAAGACTTTTACTTCCTCAGGTTGTAGCGTAAATGAAGATAGAGCGGCCGTACATCCAGTATTAGACTCTGAATCATAAGCTGTATTTCCTTCATCATCTAACAGAACAAACTTCACTTGGCACCCAGAGGTAAAATTAAATTCGACGGATTCACTTCCTGTATTAGTTACAGAAAATATTACCTCACGAGGAGACTCAGACACCCTAAGTTCGCCTTCAACATCACTAAGGTTTGTATTTGAAACGGAACACGCAAAGAGTAGCGCGCCTAATAGAATAGTAGCTATTTTAGTATGCATAAATAGATCAATGTGTTGTTAAAGTAACTTTACGTTGAACGCTTCAACATATTGCGTAATGTTACTTTACAACAGTAATCACACCATGAAATTTATCAATGATGTAGTTACTAATGCCTCCAGGATCTTTCGAGTTTACATCCCATTTGAAATCTGCACCACCAATTAGAATATGATCACACTCCAATTCTTTGGCTGTTTCAACTATGGTTGCGCCAGGCTCGCCCACTTTTACTGTTAAATCTGGGTCAAATTCAGGTCCACTATGCTCTTCAAATAGAAACTTAGCCATTTCAATGATGCCTTTAGCCGTATCCTCATTTTCTTTGGAGTCGGCCACAACTAATATCGTAACCCTTGGGCGTTCCTTAAGCATTGCGCTTAACATCCCTGCATGCTTTACAGCTTCGCTTGCATATTTTGAACCGTTGGTGGCAATAAGCCAATTTGTAGGAAATTCCATATTCAAATTATTTTGTTAAAAGCTCTGAAATAGAGTTCGGATAATTTTCAAAAACTAAGGTCTGAAAGCAACACTTAATAATGTTATCTTTTCCTCATGAAATTTGAGCATCACATTCCTGAGTCTCACCAAAGAGTTTTTGAGGTTATTAGTAAATCTGCCAAGGATCTTAACCAGCCTGTATACGTTGTAGGGGGTTATGTACGAGATTACTATCTAGACAGACTTAAAGAAACAGACCCTGACCTTGATTTTGTTACGATTGGGTCGGGAATATCTTTAGCCGAAAAAGTTCATCAAGCACTCGAAGGTTCGCACTTATCCGTATTTAAACAGTTTGGCACAGCTTTAGTTAAGGCTGACGATCTCGAACTCGAATTTGTTGGAGCACGAAAGGAAAGCTACCGTCGTGATTCTCGCAAGCCTATTGTTGAGGATGGAACTTTAGAAGACGACCAACTCCGAAGAGACCTAACCATTAACGCGCTATCATGGTCGTTAAACGCTGAAGATTATGGCACGCTCATCGACCCATTTGGAGGTATTCAGGATCTTAAAAACAAGATAATTCGTACGCCTGTTGATCCTGAGCAGACCTTTAGTGACGATCCGTTGAGAATGCTACGAGCCATTCGCTTTGCGAATCAGTTAAAGTTTGAGATTGATCCTGTCACCTATGAAGCCATTAAAGAGATGGCACCTCGGCTCGATATCATCTCCAAAGAGCGAATCATCACTGAGCTGAATAAAATCATCATGACCGATAAGCCATCCATCGGTTTTACCCATTTATTCCATACAGGGTTGCTTAAGCAGTTCTTCCCGCAGATGCATAAGCTACAAGGTGTAAAGGAAGTAAACGGACATTTACATAAAGACAACTTCTGGCACACACTTCAGGTTCTGGATAATGTTGTAGAATACGGAGGAGACTTGTGGCTCCGCTGGGCGGCCATACTGCATGATATCGCCAAACCTCCAACCCAGCGCTACCAAGAAGGAGTTGGCTGGACTTTCCATGGACATGATGCCTTAGGTGCAAAATGGACCAAAGGCATATTTCGCCAGCTTGGGTTACCACTAGATGAGCGTATGCGCTATGTTCGAAAGCTAGTTCGACTACACCTGCGCCCTATCGCCTTAGTGAGTGAAATTGTAAGTGATAGTGCAGTACGTCGTTTGATTTATGAAGCTGGAGATGACATCGATGACCTCATGACCTTATGCCGCGCAGATATTACGAGCAAGAATGAGAATAAAGTGGAGCGCTTTCAAGAAAACTTCAACATTGTTGAAAAGAAGATTAAGGAAGTAGAGAAAAAAGACCGTATCCGAAATTGGAAGAATCCTCTATCTGGCGAAGAAATTATGGAAGCTTTAGAGATAAAGCCCGGTAAAATTATTGGTGACATCAAAGATCTCGTTAAAGAAGCGATTCTGAATGGAGAAATACCCAATAATAAAGAAGCGGCTTATGAGTATATGATGAAGAACAAAAGCAAAATTTTAGAATCAGAAAAAGAAAAGCAGAAGTAGGATAGCAATTATGAAAGACCTTTGGATTTCAAATTCATATGCTAAAATAAATTTAGGATTGAATGTATTAGAACGTCTAGAAAGCGGCTATCACACTATTGAAACGGGGTTCTGTTTCATCGAATGGGCCGACCGATTTGAAGTAACACCTTCAAGCCGAAATAGCCTTACAATGAGTGATGAAAAAATTCCTATTGATGACACCAATCTCATAGTAAAGGCTATCAAATTGCTGGAGGCCGAAGCTGGGCTTAAAGATCAGTTTCACATTAAAGTAGAAAAGAACATCCCCGCGGGCGCAGGCTTAGGGGGTGGAAGTAGCAATGCTGCTACAACGCTTCGCATGATTAACAAGATTGCCAACTTAGGTTTAGAGACCTCACAGCTAATTGAATTCGGGAAAAAACTTGGTGCTGATGTCCCTTTCTTTATCGAAGGTCAGGCAGGTTTCGCAACAGGCTTAGGCACCGAAATTGAGCCGCTCGATTTGCAACCCGACGCTTGGATAGTAACTGTGTTTCCGGGGATACCTAGCAGTACCCCCGAGGCGTATCAGTATTGTGAACCAAATGCAGAACCTGAATTCTCTTTAAAAACGGTTCTGCTTGAAGAAGACGTGGAAGAATGGCAATATCTTGTGATTAATGATCTAGAAGCCGCTGTGTTCCCACGCATTGAATTAGTGGGCAACATAAAAGACCAGTTTTACGAATTTGGGGCTAGCTATGCTTCCATGAGCGGAAGTGGCTCTAGTGTTTTTGGTATTTACGAGCAGGACTTCGTAGCTATTCATGCTTATGATTCTTTTAGAAAGTTAGGTTTTGAAGCAAACTTAACACGACCTAAGTTCTCCCCTGATCTAGGTATTTATAAAAAACAGATCGACACCTATTAAATAGAATCGTGTTACAAGTTTTCGGACCTGTTAGCGCCTAATACGCTAAATTATTTGCAGTGGAGGAATCGTCATTCATACATAAACTTAGAAGTCGTGATCGAAGTGCATTCAATCAATTGGTTGAAGAGTACAAAGATCAGATTATGAGTGTATGCTATGGGTTCTTAAAAGATGAAAATGACGCAGAAGACCTCACTCAAGAAGTATTTGTAGAAGTATATCGTACGATTTCAAAGTTCAAAGAAGAGTCTACATTATATACCTGGATGTATCGCATTGCAGTTAGCAAATCATTAGACGAACTCAAAAAAAGAAGAAGTCTAAAACGTGCCGCTTTCTTCGAAAAGCGCGTTCGCTCGGAAGCAGCTAATCTTGAAATGAGCATGAAAGAAAGTCCAGATGCTTCCCCTGAAGAAGCTCTTCTCCAGAAACAGCAACAACAGTTTATCCACGATTGTTTAGAAGAACTGCCTGAAACGCAACGGATTGCATTTACTCTTAGCCAAAGCGATGGAGTGAGCTACAAAGAAATTGCTGAAATCATGGATCGTAGTTTGTCGAGTATTGAAAGTTTAGTACACCGAAGTAAGAAAAACCTTCGAAACATCATGGAAGCCAACTATGAAAAATATTTCTAATCATGCACAAGTTTTTACAAAGAACTTCGCCTAATGGTATAATTGCTCTATTATGAAATCAAAGAAGAACATATCTGCACACCTTGATGAGATGATGAACGAGGCTTCGAACCCTCAAAAAGTTCATGTATCCGATCAATTTCTAGATCATTTAAACACTCGTTTAGATGCTATAGATTCTCAAAGTGCTCCATCAACAGCTCGCATTTTTACGCTTACTGAGTTTAAAAAATACGCTGCTGTATTCATCATTTTGATGCTAAATGTAGCCGTACTTTGGTTTGTTAATTCACAATCTTCAGTAGATACTTCAGATGAAATCGTTGAATTTGCTGATGAGTATTTCCCTGATTACAGTATCACTCTTACGTCTTTGGAGTAACTATGAGCTTTTTTGAAAAGAAAAAATTTACGATCGCGACCATCAGCATACTTGTTGTTCTCAACCTTGTACTGATTTCATTCTTGACCATCCCAGAGCTAAAAAATAACCGCTCTAAAGATCGATACCGCACTTACGATCACGCCGCTTATTTAGCCAAGAAGCTAGAATTCACTGAGGCACAAACGGCTGAATTGCGTGAGGTTATGAGTGGGCATAGAACAGAATTAAATGCCGTAAAAAAGGAAATGAACGCAAAACGTTCTGAGCTGTATGCAAAGTTACGCGAACCTCAAGATGACTCAGTATCCATTGAGGAACTCACGGGTGAAATTGGGTTTTTGGCTGGGCAAATAGAACAAATCAATTTCGATTATTTCATGAATGTTCGTGCTTTATGTAGTCCAGAACAACTTGATAAGCTAGATCAACTCATGCGCCGCATGATGAAAAGTCGGTCTTCACCTAGCACTCCACAAAAAGGGCGAAAGTAATTCTATTTTAAGCCCATCTGATAGTATTCGTTTTTTGTGAATTTGGCGTACTTTAGAGTCACTCGTTAAACCTTAGTGTAATTATTTTATGCAAGCTGACTCAACTGCCACTTCCTCAACAGAATCATATTCATTATCAGATGTATATGATTATTTAGCACAGATTTTTGAAACTACGTTATTTGAAGTAAAAGACACTCCTGTAACCCTTTTCTCTATCTTCATCTTTATCCTATTCATTGTAGGATTTTCTTTTTTGGCTTCCTTTCTGAAAAAGCTTCTCAACAAAAAGGTACTTCCACGCTTTATTAGTGACCCCGGATTACGTTTCACTTTATCACGGATTACTCAATACATCGTCCTAATTGCCGGGGTGTTAGTCTCTTTTCAATTCATTGGAGTTGACCTAACTGGATTGGCTGTCATCTTTGGTTTCCTTTCAGTGGGTATTGGTTTTGGCTTACAGAATGTGACGTCCAATTTTATCTCAGGTCTTATTGTCTTGTTTGAACGCCCTATTAGTATTGGCGATCGGGTGCTGGTGAATGGTATTGAAGGTGATGTACAAGAAATCAATATTCGATCTACCACGGTTCGATCATTGAATAATATTTCCATCATTGTGCCGAATTCTGAGTTTATCTCAAAAGATGTAGTGAACTATTCCTACGGCGACCCTACTTATCGATTGGTACTCGATGTGGGGGTTTCATACAGCTCTGATCTTGATTTGGTTATTAAAGCACTAAATGAAGTAGCGGAAGAATGTGATAGGATTTTAAAAACACCAAAGCATGATGTCCACTTACGTTCTTTTGGCGATTCAGCTTGGGATATGAAGCTTTTGGTATGGGTAGCTAATGTAAAAGACCATTACTCCATTCTTAATGAATTAAACCAAGCCATTGTAAGAAAGTTTAGAGAGTATGATATCGAGATTCCTTTCCCACAAAGAGATCTTAACTTTCGCAATGCCATGCCAAGTTCTACTAGTGAGTACACTCAAGAAGAGTCTGAAAGCTAACGTTTTACATTACATTATTTATTAAGCATAAAAAAAGCCCTGATCGAAATCGACCAGGGCTTTTTAATTTGATAGAACTAATTAGTTCTTAATTGGAATACTCTTGCTTTCTAATTCCATGATGATAGAATCATATTCGCCTTCAAGTACTTGCTCCAATCGCTTGAACTGTACATCTACTTTAGCTGCTAGGTCATCGTACACCTCATACTGTTGCTTGGTAGGACGTCCGTACCCTGTTGCCACGGTACTTGCTAGCGACGCTAGTTTGTTGTTCAGTTTAATCTGGAAGTTTAGCACATCCTGACCAGACTCAGCTTTAGTTTGAACCAATTCATTTTCAATTTCAGACATAGCAGCGAGCATTTTCTTTGCTCTTTCTTGAATCTGCTTGTTTTCTTTAGCTTCTGCTGTTAACTCATTGATTTCAGCACGTATTTCGCGAATACGGTTAATCGTTTTATGAGTAGTATCCAACTTCGCCTTAATTGTTTTAACTAACTGGAACTGGTCTTCGAAATCTTTCTGACTAACATTTGTTAAACGTGGATCTTTCACGATAGTGAAATCTCTTTCGCCTACCATTTTATCACCAATGTACATTTTAACTTTATAGTCGCCAGGGATAGCCGTAGGGCCTGCTGTGTTACCTGCCCAAAGAATTTGCACACCATTTAGGCGTGTAACTTCTGGATACTGAAGATCCCATACGAATTTGTTCAATCCGCTTTCGTTCTTAACAACTGATGAAGGTACACCACCGTCGTCATAGAACTCAGAAGAGCTTCTCACAGGTCTTCCGCTACCATCTTTCATACTTGAGTATGTGCGGATAGTTTGACCCTTAGGATCGATGAATTCCATTTTGATTTCTTCTTCAACTTCATCCTTTAATGTATAGTAAACAACTACTCCACGCTCTGCATTTTGACCGATAGCCATTTCATCACTACCCCAACTACGACCACCAAATAGGTACGTCTTTTCAGGAGCAAATAAATGGTTCTCTTTCTTTGCGATTTGATCGCTCATTTGATGAAGTACAGGAAGATCATCAAGTACCCAGAAAGAACGACCTTGAGTAGCCACAATTAAATCTTTGTCGCGCTTATGAACAGCGATATCAGTAACCGGAGTAGGCGGTAGATTCAATTGTAGGTCTTGCCAGTTCTCACCAGCATCAAAACTTACGTACATACCTGTTTCGGTACCTGCGTAAAGTAGGCCCTTCTTGTTTGGATCCTCACGAATCGCTCTAGTAAAGTCCATCTCTGGAATACCATTGGTAATTTTCTTCCAAGACTTACCATAGTTCGTAGTCTTATAAAGTTGTGGCTGGAAATCACCAAATTTATAACGAGTAGCTGCAAAATAAGCAGTACCTGCATCATGATGTGAAGCATCAATAATGCTAATCATCGTTTCTGGTAAACCTTTAGGAGTTACATTATCCCAAGTTTTTCCGTTATCGCGGCTGATATGAATCAAACCATCATCTGATCCAGCCCAGAATACACCTTTTTCGATAGGAGACTCAACAAAAGTGAAAATTGTGTTGTAGTACTCTACTGAAGTATCATCTTTTGTTATTGGACCACCCGACTCTTGCTGCTTCGACTTGTCATTTCTTGTTAAGTCGCCACTAATTACTTCCCAGCTCATACCTTCGTCGGTAGAACGGTGAACCATTTGTGATGTAGTATAAAGTACATCTGGGTTGTGTGGAGATATGATTATTGGGAAAGTCCACTGGAAGCGGTACTTCAGTTCAGCAGCTCCAGCACCCATTGGGTTATCTGGCCATACATCAACGCGATCGCTTAAGCCGATTTCAGCGTCATACTTGTTTAAGTATCCACCATAGCTACCACCATAAGTGATATTTGGATTCTCTGGATCTGGAGCAATATAACCACTTTCTCCACCTGCTACTGGCCACCAATCTCTTTCAGTAATTCCTGAGCCACTTGTTCGGCTACGAATACCAACTGTACTGTTATCCTGCTGTGCTCCATAAATCATGTATGGGAATTGGTTGTCTGTAGTTACTTGATAGAACTGAGCCGTTGCCGAAGTCATGTATGAAGAGAATCCTTCACCTCCGTTATAAGTAACCTGTCCACCACCATCATCTGCAATAATAAAACGCTGCGGGTCGCTTGGTGAAATCCATAAATCATGGTGGTCACCGTGTGGAGTACTAATTCTGCTAAATGTGCTTCCGCCATCGGTAGACTTCAAGAAACTTACATTCAATACATAAACACCATCTTCATTCTTCGGATCGGCTACAACTTTGGTGTAGTACCATGCACGTTGGCGTAGGTTTCTATCTTTGCTGATACGTCTCCAAGTGTCTCCACCATCTTCAGAGCGGAATAAACCACCATTATCATTTTCGATAATCGCCCAAACACGGTTTGAGTTCGCTGGTGAAATCGCAACACCAATTTTACCGAGCATACCTTTTGGTAATCCTGGGTATTGAGAAATTTCAACCCAAGTTTCACCACCATCGGTACTCTTGAATAGTCCGCCGCCATCGCCACCACTACTCATTTCCCAAGGATTACGGTAAGCTTCCCAAAGAGCTGCGAATAAAATTCTAGGGTTATTAGGGTCAACCGAGATATCTACGGCACCCGTCTTGGTATCACGGTATAGTACCTTATTCCAAGTTTTACCACCATCGGTTGTTTTATAAACACCTCTAGATTCGCTATCAACGTCACCGAATAACGGTCCCATTGCAGCTACCCAAGCGATATCATCATTAGTTGGATGCACTTCGATATCACCAATAAACTGCGTATCACCTAAGCCTAAATAGGTCCAAGTTTTACCAGCATCCGTAGATTTATACATACCGTCACCCGCACTCATGTTACCACGAATATCGGTCTCACCCATACCAACATAGATTACATTTGGGTCAGATGGGGCAACAGTAATTGCGCCTACCGAACCTGTTTTAAAGTAATCGTCTGATACGTTGAACCAGCTGTTACCACCGTTTGTGGTTTTGAAAACGCCGCCACCGGTAAATCCGGTATAAAATGTATAAGGCTGTGAGTCGTGTCCAGATACGGCTACTGAACGTCCTCCCCTGTAAGGCCCAATACTTCTGTATTGAAGATCCTTAAACATTTTTTGCTCAAATTTTGGATTTGGGTTTTCCTCCCCATGTCCAAAGATCTGTGCTTGTGCAACATTCGCTGTAAATACTACCATTAGTAGTGCGAACATCGCAGTAGTTAGTTTTTTCCATTCCTTTATCATAACACCCATAAATACTTTAGTTAGTTACTGTGGATTCTTATCCACTGAATGTATAGTAAGAGAAGCAAGCAATAGGTAAAAATTTGTGAAGCGAAAAATCACGCTTTGTCCTTCTTCTTTAATCCCAAATTTTGACTCCCCAAATAAATAACAAACAGTTAGACAAAGGTATATACGGCAAATCATTCACATAAAAAAAGCGGGCACTCAAATTAATGAGACCCGCTAATATCGTTGAGAGAATTTCTACTTAATTACAGACTTCTCTCCTAAGATGTTACCTCGCTTAAGCTTATACCAATCGGGTAGCATTTCATATCTACGAGGACCAATCTTAGCAGGCCCTGTATTATTCCCAGTTATGATATCAATAGCTGTTTTAAACATTGCATCGTTTACATCTCCAATGTCATACGGGTTGGTTACTAAACTATCTGGAACAACATAATCTGGGGTAAGTCCGTCTCTGAAATCTGTTACTCCTAATGAGTTTGCGTACTTCAATGTAACTGGAACAATACCATAGTTATTGGGCGGAGTGGCCTCATCACCTGTAAATACGAAGGAGCCATAAAATTTTCCGAAGGTATTCTCACCAATGTGAATCACTCCCATATGCGGGTCTAAACCATTGATGATAAGCTCACTTGCCGAAGCCGACCCTGAAGTGGTTAAGAAAAACACTCTTTCCAAGCCTAGGTTTATAGGATCTTCATCGAAACGAACGAATAAGTTAGGTGAATTAGGACCTTGCTGTTCTTCATAGAAATTTTGCAGTCCTTCGTTGTACTGAAAACTCACAAACACTTCTTCACTTTGAGCCACCGAAAGAGGGACTATAGAGTTAGCTATATTTTCTGCAGCACTAATTCTACCACCAGGGTTATATCTAAGATCTACTACTAATTCGTTTATCCCTTGATTGCTAAACTCTTGAAGGGCGTTATCCATGCTTTCAATGAAAACGTCATCTTTTCCATTTAAGAAACGAGCATAGAATAAGTATCCAATTTTTCTGTCGCCGTATTCATATACATTGGTATATGCGATAGGATCTAGATCCAATTCCAACTGATTCACCGTTACTACAGAATCTGTATTTGCTATAGCATTTTGATCGGGTAAATACTCCCCTAGAGTATAATCTATAGTTGAATTTCCGCTATAGTAGAGTTCTAGATAGTTACTAGTAGTCATCGTTTGACCATCTACTTCAAGCACAATATCACCCCTATTCAAACCAGCTTCAGCAGCGGGGGTATTTGGATATACAAACTCGATTACAAAAAACACTTCATTGGTGCCCGCAAAAATCCCAAATCCGGGTGAAATACCAGTTGTAAAGGCTGAGCCTTCTAAACTACTATTCAGTTCTTCAGCATCTTCAACGATGTATGAAAAAGTATCTGTAGAATCAAGCATGCTTTGGAAGTAAGGCACGGGATTAATACTTCCATCTGTTTGGTCTGGAACGAGGTCATTCCAGAAGTAATACAAGCTCATGGTTTCTCTGATCCATGAATTTTCATCTATGAATTCATCATTCTTACCATCATTTCCAGTAGAAGACGAACAACCGATTACTAAAATTAATAGAGCTAGTAATCCTATGGGTAGGTGTAGTAACTTTTTCATACGTATTGAATTAAGTGATTAGCCAAACACAAAGCGGAAGGTAATGGTACCCCACTGTGCTTTTTGCGGAACACCGCTTGGTAGGCGTGAGAATTTCCAACTTCTCAGTGTTCTTTGAACTTCTTTTTCGAGTTCAGGATTCATTTTCTTTAACGGGATAATTAAACCCACCGAGCCATCAGGCTTTACTTGGAAGCGAACGGATATTACCCCTTCAGTATTTGCGGTATTATTCGGAAGGGGTTGAACCATGGGCTCTCGTTCAAGATTACCTTCCCACTTCAGCTCGTAAGGCGCTGACTTCTCATCATCGCTACCTGTACCTGCATCAGCGTTGGTCTCTCCTCTATTGCCTTTTATATCTCCACTCTCTTCGGCTCCTTCATTCGTACTCAAATCTTCTTTGGCAACGGGAGGCACTTCAACTTTTTCCTGTACTTCTTCCGCTGTTTTCTTGGTAGGGTCTACCACTTCTGTTTCAGGAGTTTTAACGGGCTCTTCAATTACCTCTTCCACTTCATCCGGCAAATCAACCGGCTTGGTTACTTCTTCGGTAGGATTCACGGGCTGCTCTTCGGGCTTGGGTACCTCTTCAACGGGATCTTCCGTCTTTACTTCTGAAGGGTTTGGGCGGGTAGCAACTTCTTCTTCTTTTACTTCTGAATACTCGGCTAATGTACCTGTTTGAAATTCACCAAATTCTACTTCCACAAACGAAGGGCGGAAGGTCTGGTTCATATCAAGGGTATACCAAAGCGAAAATAAAAGCATAACGATGCTTACACTTAACGTTACCGTAAGTGCTATGCTGTCGTCTTTTGTGAATTTACTTTTACCCATGCTATATGGAGCCTTGTTCCGTAGCTATAAAGAATTTCATGTTTAGTGCCTTACCGATGTTAATTACTCGCACTACATCATCGAGTTTAGAGTCTTTATCGGCACGTAGTATAAGCGTTTCACTTGTCTTATTATTGCGTGCAGCTCTAATTTCCACGGCTAATGATCCTTTGGCAGTGAGATCTCCATCTACATAGAACTCACCGTCTTTAGTAATCGCCACCGATACAACATCGTTATTTGCAGAAGAACCTGATTCTGCCTTTGGGATATCCACTTTGATACCAAAATTGGTTACAAATGAGGATGTAAGCAGAAAGAAAATCAGCAAAAGGAGTACGATATCCGTCAAAGAGGATTGCGAGAATAACGAAAGTGGTGTAAGTCTTTTATCGCCTCTTCTAAAATCGCGCGCCATAATTATGCCTGCTTTTTAGGTGCTGGAGATTGCAATAAGTCTATAAAGTCGGCCGATGCATTTTCAAGTTCAAAAATCGAACGGTTAATTTTGCCTAACAGGAAGTTATAAAAACCGAATGCTATCAAACCTACCATTAAGCCTGCTGCTGTGGTAATCAAAGCTTCCCAGATACCACCCGCTAACTCACTTGGGTTTACATTTCCTTGTAACGACTGAATATCCATAAAAGCTTCAATCATCCCCGTTACTGTACCTGTGAAACCTAACAATGGAGCCACACCCGCAATAGTTGCTAACCAGTTCATGCGTTTTTCAAGGAAGAAAATCTCTTTTTTACCCGCATTGTCTATAGCGTCTTCAATATCACGAATTGGTCGGCCTAAGCGCTTTATACCTGCCTTAATGATACGTGCTAAAGGCTTGTCAAAATCATCGCAGTACGCAAGTGCATCTGTTTGGCGGCCCGACTTCAACATCCCTTCAACAGAATGCAGAAAACGATCGGTGTCGGTATGAGATCGATTTAATGCCATCCATCGTTCTACAATTACATACATAGAAAGCATAAAGAGCAAAAATATTGGAATCATTAAGATTCCGCCTTCCACAAATAAATCAAATAACGTTATGGTTTCTCCTTCCAAGGCCATAGCTAATGAGTCGGCTACGGCAGATGAATCTTGCTGTAGGAAAAGAAGGTATTTCATGTAGATGATGTGATTTTAAATTTTAGCAATTAAATAGTTTCCAAGAAAATCTGCGTCTAGTTTTTCAGCGGCAATAGCGGCATCAGCCAGTGATGCGAATTGTCCAATAGCCACTCTATATAAAACGCCATAAGTATCTGAAGGGCGTTCAATAATCATGGTTCTATACCCTAGATCTGTTAATCTCTGATATTGTGTTTCAGCACCGTCTTGTCTACTTAAGGTGTATAACACTATCGTGTAGCCGTTGTTCCCAGCATCCGTAACGCTACCCATTAACCCATAAGTATCTGCATTTACTTCTACAGCCTCATTAGTGGCAGGGGCTTCAACTGGAGCTTCATTTTCGGTATCCACTACCCTGTTTTCAGGCGTGAAAGTATTTTCTTCAGGCTGATTTGTTACTTCCTCACTTGTTGTTGTAGCCGCTGGTTCTTCAACGGACTGGCTAACTTCTTGCTCCGTAGCCGTTGGTTGCTGTGTAGCTGGTGGGGTTTCAACTGGTGGAGGTGGAGTTTGTTGCACATTATTTTGTGCTACAGCAGGTTGTTGAGTGGTATTCGAAGCAGGGGTAATACCTTGTATGTTTATAATTCCAAAGTACGCAAGTCCATAACCTGCACCTCCAAGTACCACTAAGGCCAATATCATATACAAGAATACAGGAGATCCTTGTTTACGGTCTCTTGGTGATTTCGGAGTTTTGCTTTCTAGTTTTCCGGCCTCTTCATCCGCTTCTCCTTTCTCTTCTTCTTTAGCTGCTTCTTTTTTGTTCGATTTAGCTTTTTTACCAGATGATACATTGGTTACAACAGGTACGAAGTCATCAAGAGTGTCATCTTGTTCTTCTTCTTGTGTTTCCTCATCAAACTCATCAAAAGGATCGTCAAAATCGTCGCTAGAAGTATCATCTAATTCAGAGAAATCTAAATCTTCTTCTTCATCCGATTCATCACTGTCATCAGAGTCTTCCTCAGCCGCATTTGCACCTAGTAAACCAGCAAAAGCGTTTTCAGTATCTTCTTCTTTATGGGCATCAATTCCCCATTTATCTGGACCTGGAGCTTCTTCTTCCTCTTCGGTTTCAGCTTCTGTATCAAAAACCGAATCGTCTAAGAATTCACCACTTGGCGCTATTTCTTCTGTTTCAGGCTCTTCTTCTAATGATTCATCCGTAGTATCCATGTCTTCGATACTTTCGTCTGTATCTTCTTCTAAACCACCAAAAGGATCATCATCTAGCTCTTCTTCATCTTCTGCGGTGCCATCTCCTTCTAGTGCAGAAAAGTCAATATCGTCCTCTTCTAATTCCTCTTCAGGCTCAGTAGTATCTTCTTCCGTTTCTTCCTCAGATTCTTCCTCATCTAATTCACTAAAGATCTCTGCGAAAGGATCCTCATACTCTTTACTTGCACTTTCATCGAGCAATCCTTCAATTGGATTCTCTTCCTCTGATGTTGGCTCGTCTTCGATTGTGTCTTCAATGTCTGAGCTATCCTCAGAACTTGAATCACCACTGCCAGGAAGTTCAATAGGCTCCATGCCTACATATTTATAATTAATTTCTGTTTCTAGGTCTTCAGAGGGTATAAAATGAATGTTATTTCCAAGCTTGCTAAAAATACCGAAGCCTTCAACTTCATACGCTTCGTTCTCCTCTAATGCTTTTTTGATATCAGATACTAACTCAGCAAGCTGTTTTTCAACTTTTTCTTGCTCCAAGCCAGAGTTTTCCATCAATAAGCCAACTAATTTCTCATTATCAATTAACATGGCTTAGTCCTCCAAATCGGCTTTGAATTCCATATAATCTTTTGGAGGCATCATTACCGTGGTACCGTCCGCTCTTTTTTCTTGTTGTTGGCTCATATGTTCAGCCTTAAACACACCTAAGCCTTTCACTTCCACGGTGTTTTTCATTATGATCTGATCACGCACTGTAATAACAAATACTTCTAAAAATGCTTTGGTCATAGCTTAGAGATTAATTTTAATGCCTCCGAATATCTGGAATGGGCGTTCTTCGTAACCTTGCCAGATCTCATATTTTTGTCCTAGAATATTCAATACTTTGAAATAAACCCCAAATTTTTCATTTAAGCTGTATTCCGCTTCCGCATTCAACAAGCTGTAAGCACTTAAATCCTCTTCATTGGCTGGGTCTTCACGCTTTCCTACATACTGCAACCAAGTACTTATCGATACATCTGACAATGGCTTAAAGGAAAGCATGCCTTCTGCCCCTAATCGTTCTTCAAAAGGCACATCACCTCCTGATTTTAGCTCCATGCGTTGTGCATACACCCGCCCATCAAACCAGAACCGATCGCTCGTAATTTGTTGTGCTATTCCAACTTCCAATTTAAAGCTATTTATATCGGCATAATTGACTTCGTAAAATAACTGCTCTTCATTTGCACCGAATAACTCTTCATTTCGCATGTAATAGCCGTAGTTATCAACAAACTTGTATGTAACTGTACTATATAATTTCGTCGCTTCTATAGGGGCATACTCAAGTCCACCATTCACACCCATCTCGTATTGGTATTCGAGCATAGCATTAGCACCAATAAAGCGGTTGGTTTGATGATGCTCCCAAAGGGTCTTCATTTCTGGACGAGTAAACAGCGCTCCCGAAAGGGATAAACCCTGCTTGATGGTATGATGCATCGAAGCATTTGAAATAAAAGCTACACCGTTGCGATTACCATCCGAGAGGTAAGCCAATCCACCTTCTAAGCTTATAGTTGTGGAATAATTATATAAGGTAGAGTACTCAAAAGTAGCTTGTGTGTTCATCCACTGCGTATTGCCATTTTCTTCCGATGAGTAATTACCCATTCGAAGATCAATGTTGCCCGTGAACACATCGTATAATTTCTTTCCTGCCCACGTGCGCTCATAGCCTGCTTGAATATGTTGCTCGCCTTGACCCCCACGTAATGCAGCATTTGGAGCCATTAAGTCCACATCAAGGACTGCCCCATTTAGATACAGCTGCCAGCCTTCTAATGAATTCTGGTTGTCTTCGATAATCACCCCTGCGTTAAATCCTATATAATCCTTTTGTGGGGTGCCTGAATTATCATTCGGCACATTTGGTGATAAATCGAATAGGTGATTGAAGTCGTTGAAAGCACCCGTTTTTACCGATGCCTTTACTCCATTTTTCAGGTCTATACCGTAAAAGCCATTCAGGTTGAAAAATCTAAATCCAGAATCTTGATTGTTTAAATGCCCATTCGAACTGGTGAAGTCCATATTTCCTGAAATGATACTCTGCTCATTTAATCTTCTAAAGGCATAAGCTTCCAGCTCTGGAGTTAAGAAACTACCAATCCCAGATTTTAAATAAATACTACCTCTTTTAGGATTCGTGAGTATTGAACGCTGAGGCGGTACGGGGCGGTCTAGCTCTGTAAGTGCAATGTTTGCTACCGCTTCACGATCCGATTCCATAAAAGGCACCCTATTCGGGTCAATTCGGAATACTCTTGGCTTGGGGTTAAAACCTAAGATAGGTTGGCGGCGGATACCTGGGAAACGAGCTTTAAACTCACTTCGAATCTCAATATCCTGAGGGTCAATTTCTGGTAATAGTGAGTTTTGAGGAGAGCCTCCTGTTTGGGCTACTGCTCCAGGAGCCACAAAAAATATGATAAGGGTTGCAAATAGGAGTCGTTTCATCATCAGAAAAAGTTTTAGGAATGTACTAAAATTTAAACCAAGGTTTAAGCTAATCAGGTTAAAAGGTGTACCCTTTCAAATCTGCATCAGTTCCCGTTAGTAGCGCCTTTTTTTAATACCACGTACTTATCAATGGCCAATAAAATAGGAGTACTAATAATCACTACTGCTAAAGTAGATGCATGCGTAATGGTACCGTAGGCTAAACCAATGGTTTCTGGTACAGCAAATAGTAAGAATAAACTCTTTGTCACAAATAAGTGATAAGTACCCACTCCACCTGGTGTTGGTATTATGATACCCACTGCTGATACCATCGTAATTACTAAAGCGTCAGCGAAGGAAAGATCGAAGGTTTCCACCATATCGAACATGTAAAAAGGGATGTAGGTCATGCAAATGTAAGCCACCCAAATCAAAATGGTATACAGTATAAAGAGTGGCCAATTTTTCAGTTCTCTAACTGCAAGCACCCCATCCACAAAGGTTTTAACGATCTCTTTAAACTTCTGAAATCCTTTTTCAACGACTCCACCTTGCTTGCTCAACGCTTTTAACACCATGTAGAATACAGCAATCACAAGGGCCACTATTCCTAAAAACTTCAATGCCGACCACCCGAAAGACATCAACACACTTGAATCGGTTATATCCATTCCAAAGAGGTTGCTTAGAATATCCGGGCTCGAAATCATGAATACGACTACAAATGTCATCAATAGCAACATACTCACCACATCGATGATGCGTTCCAGAACAATGGTTCCTATAAGCTTACTATTGCTTTCGCCTACTTGTTGGGCTACGTATACCGGACGCGTTACTTCCCCTAATCGAGCAAAGGGGATATTTGAGAGATATCCTACCATCACCCCTGTAAACAATGTGATGGAATGAGGTGTTTTCTCTTTATCGGTGAATAGTAGTTTCCAGCGAAGGGCTCGCATGAGATGTGCAAAAAGAATACAACCCACAAATGGGAGTATCCAACCATAACTCATAGATTTTGAGGCTTCAATAATTTGCTCAAATTCTACTTCTTTAAATGCAATCCAAAGGAAAAAAGCGGCTACCGCTATACCCGCTAAAACTTTTAATGTAGTCTTCAATTAATACCTCGTGTCTACGATTTCAGCATCCTTTGGGTACCTTAGTACAAAGAGATCCTCTTTTTTATCTATAAATTTTCCGTTTTTGAACGTCGTTACAATTACGTTCTCCGAAAAATCGTACGCCGTTATGCTTATCGGATGTGCATTAGCATCTACTAAAATCTCAACTTTCACGTAGAGTGCAAAATCATCTTCTGTTTCCATGATGATTTTCACATGCCCATTTTCCTGACGTTCTTCATCTATAACATAAGTTGAATCTACCCCTTTTAACATTCTAGATGGTGCAAAATCATCCTCATCTTCCGAATAATCACTAATGATTACACGATTTTTTGCCTGATCATATACTTTTGAAGTCTCACCATCTACTATAAGCAGCTGTCCTTCACTTTCTAAGCGGTACTTATCGGCAGATACCCAAATTTTACCTGTACTACTTAATGACTCCTTGGTGTAAGAATCGATGTAGACATGCTCAAAATTAGCTTCAAATACGCGGCCTTGTTCAAAATTGGCACGCACTTGTGGGAATAATTGTGCGTGAGCACTTATAGCACCTACTAATAGCCAAAGGCTACATAGGCTACAAATCCTTAAGACCATCCAAGATTTCTTGAAGTTCTTCTTCGGTGTCGATGAGTACATCGCGAGCGGTACTGCCTTGATATGGTCCAACAATTCCTGCATTAAATAATTGATCTATGATTCTTCCGGCTCTGTTATAACCGATTTTCAACTTTCTTTGAAGCAACGATACTGATCCTTGCTGATGCAAGATTACCACTTTCGCTGCCGTCTCAAACATTTCGTCTATGTCATCTAACGGATCAGGGATGCCTGCATTGTCTTCTTGAATGATTGGCAGATGAAAAGGTTCCTTATACCCAGCTTGTTGCCCAATAAACGCATTAATTCGTTCTACCTCTTCGGTGGATACGAATGCATTCTGGAGACGAGTCATACCTGCGCCATTGGTAAAGAGCATATCACCTGCGCCTACAAGTTGATCGGCTCCACCCATATCTAAAATGGTTCTTGAATCCACTTTCGATGCCACTTGATATGCAATACGAGCAGGGAAGTTTGCTTTGATGGTACCCGTAATAACGTTTACTGATGGACGCTGGGTAGCAACTACCAAGTGAATACCAATGGCCCTTGCAAGCTGTGCAAGTCTCGCAATCGGCTCCTCAATTTGTTTACCCGCTGTCATCATTAAATCAGCAAGCTCATCAATAATAACTACAATATATGGCAGATGACGATGGCCGAGGTCTTCGTCCAATTCACCTGATTTAAACTTAGCGTTGTATGCTTTGATGTCCCGAACTAAAGCCATCTTTAGTAAATCGTAGCGATCATCCATTTCCTTACAAACGCTGTTCAAGGTTTCTAACGCTTTAGAAGTATCCGTTACAATAGGTTCGTCGGCATTGGGGAGCATTGCCAAAAAGTGATTCTGAATATTACGATACAAAGCCAGCTCGATCTTTTTCGGATCAATCATCACAAACTTCAAATTCTCTGGATCGCACTTATACAACAAACAGGTGATGATGGTATTCACACCAACCGATTTACCTGAACCTGTTGCCCCTGCCATCAATAGGTGAGGCATTTTGGCTAGGTCAATCATAAACACCTCATTCTCGATCGTCTTACCAAAAGCCACCGGTAAGGTCATATCCGTTTCAACGAATTTTTTGGTATTGATAACCTGCTTGATGTACACCATCTCGCGTGAGCTATTCGGCACTTCAATTCCCACAGCCGATTTCCCCGGAATTGGAGTAAGCATACGCAAACCTTTAGACGCCATGGCCATTTTAAGGTCGTTGGAATAGCTTTCGATCTTGCTAATCTTTACATCCGGAGCTGGCTCTAATTCATACAAAGTAACGGTTGGACCAACAATGGCGTTGATGCCTACAATTTCAATTCTGTGGCGCTTAAGTTTGTCTAAAATTATGCGCTTATTCTCTCGAATTTCTTCTAAATCAACTTCTGTTCTATTCCCGGGAGGCGTATCTAACAAATCTATAGTTGGGAACTTGTAACGAATTACCGGTACTTCCTTAGCTTTATCTCTATTGATCTTATCAAGATCTCTTTCGCCAGCTTCTTCGTCGCCTTCTCCTTTATATACGGCCACTTCTAAATCATCGCCGTCTTCATCAATCACTTCTTTTTCTTCTAGCTTCTTATCTAAAGCAGCTCTTGGGCGGTTATCAATTTCATCTGAACGCTTCTTTTCATTTTCAATGCGTTCCAAGTCTTCTTCATGAGAACGAGCTACGATATCATCTATCGTTGGTGGAGGCGTTACTTCTTCCTCCTCCTTTTTGGGCGTAGCTTTTTTGGCTTTCTTCTCAACTTTAGCTTCTTCTTTATCGGCCTTTTTAGCTTCTCGCTCGGCCCTACGTGCGGCTAACCGTTCTTCACGTTCTTGAGCCTTAATTTCTTTCTTCTCGGCACGAGCAATACGTGCGTCTTCTAACTTATGCTGAATGTTTTCGATCCAAAGCTTCAGGTTATCAATCGACTTCTGTAAGTCGCGATCAATTAATAAAAGCATAGTAATTACGGCCATCACGAATAGAATAATGATAGACCCAATGCTACTTGTGAAATTTTGAAGTATGGTTGAGATAGCTAATCCAGCAGCACCACTCCAAACCGAGTCGGCAGGCATATCCACGTTGATATTAAACCAAGCCAGAATAGCAGATAGAAGAATGGTGCTCCAAACACCTAAAATGGTAATCCAACCTAACTCTTTATAAGGGCGGCGGCGAAAGATGTGCCATCCTTGAAATAACATAAGAACCGATAAGATAATACTGGTATACCCAAACAGCTGATGCACCATAAAGTGCGAAAGATATGCTCCAACGGGACCTAACCAGTTTTTAACCAATCGGGAAGTGGTATCGGTATCGAATAAATCGAGAAAAGAAATAGACCGAGCATATTGGTAGTCTTCAGGGGAGTAAGATACTATACTAAGCCCAAGTAGGATGGCTATAGAAATGATGATAATACCGATGATTTCCACTTTACGGTGGTCATCAATACCGGCATTTGAAGTAGTAGATGTATTTAGCTTTTTCTTAGCCATTAAAATTTATTAGAATCCCATCTTTCATCGTGGGCAGCACATCAAATTTATTCTTTTGGCAAACAAAAGGAATATCTCCATCAGGTACAAGTTCCTTCAAACGAATAGCGTGATCACTTGTTCCAATCGATTGCTCTAAATTCTCTTTATACTTTTCATATAAACTAAAGGCAATCTTTACACCATCCTTCGTATTCTCAGGAAGCTTACCCTCACACATTTCGTAGATTACAGAACCTGCAAATAAGGTATCTTCTAACGACATTTTTCCCTGCCACCCAGAGCAGATTAGAACCACATCATCGTCGTGTTCTTTTAATCCTTCTAGGATACTTTGTTGGTTTAAGAAACAACCTACATAAATTTTGTTGGCTAATGAAGCCTTTTTTATGGCTTTAGTACCATTGGTGGTATTGATAATTAAGGTCTTATCAGCCACCACTTCTTTGGTGTACTCTAAGGGTGAATTTCCTAAGTGAAAACCTTCGATGGTATTCCCATTTTGTTCCCCGCAAAGTAGATAGTCTTTAGCATCCATGGTTTGGGCAATGCGCACTGCATCTTCCATTGCACCCACAGGGATAATCTTTCGCGCACCATTATTCAGTGCCGTAACCATAGACGATGCTGCTCTCAGTACGTCGATAATAACCGCCGACTTCCCTCGCAAATCTTCCTCTTGAAAGGCTTGCACGGAAAAGTACACGTCCATGTATTCTAGTCTTGCCATTGTTGTTTTATAAACCGTCTACTTCTTAATAAATGGAGGCCTTGTAATCGTAGCTTCTCCAACTTTCTTACGAATGGCTATTTTAATCGTGTTGCCTTCTTTTGCCATTTCTTTTGGAACATAAGCCATACCTAATCCCTTACCTAAAGTAATTGACATTGTTCCACTTGTTACTACTCCAATTTCTTCGCCGCTATCGTTTACAATAGCATACCCATGACGTGGTATATTGCGCTCGTCGTTCATCACAAAACCAACTAATTGGCGTGTGTTACCCTCTTCTTTAATCTTTTGAAGTGCTTCCTTTCCAACAAAATCCCCTTTATCAAATTTGGTAATCCAGCCTAACCGAGCTTCCAATGGATGAGTGTCTTTTGTGATATCATTTCCATAGAGTGCAAAACCCATTTCAAGGCGAAGGGTATCTCTTGCCCCAAGTCCACAAGGCTCGATGCCAAAGTCTTTTCCAGCTTCAAAGATATCATCCCAAACTTGTTGAACATCCACCCCTTCAGTTTTGAAGTATAGTTCAAAGCCTTTTTCACCCGTATAGCCCGTTCCAGAGATAATCATATCTACTCCGGCTAGCTTTCCTGTAGTGAAGGCATAAAAACCTACTTTATCCATTTCTACATCTGTAAGCGACTGAAGTGCTTGTGCCGCTTTTGGGCCTTGAACCGCCAGAAGTGCATACTCATCCGACTCATTAATGAGCTCGGCATTCATTGTGTTTTGAGACGAAATCCAATCAAAGTCTTTGTCTACGTTGGCGCCATTTACCACCAACATGTATTCGTTTTCAGCTAACATATATACGATGAGGTCATCAACAATACCACCATCCTCATAGCACATGCACGAATATTGCGCTTTTCCAGGAACTAGTTTAGAGGCATCATTCACTGTTACCTTTTGAATGAGATCCAAAGCGTGCTCTCCTTTTACAAAGAACTCCCCCATGTGAGACACATCAAATACACCAACATCATTACGTACTGCTGCATGCTCAATTTTAATCCCTTTATACTGAACCGGCATTTCAAATCCGGCAAAATCAACAAGCTTCCCGCCTACTTTTTCGTGAATGGCGTGAAATGGAGTAGTCTTTAGTGTCATCAGCAATGTTACTTTTTACGTATTGATTTCATTTAGTTCGCAAAGTTAAACATTTATTCGCAAACATCATGCAAAAGCCTTGGTCAATAAATCCTCCGAATCTAACTGTATGATTCAATATTGAAGTTTATTTATTTGTATCTTTCGCCTCGAATTGAACAATGAAATTGACGACACACTTTTAATTTATGTCTATCAACAAAGAGCAAATCAAGACCGCTCTTGCTCACGTTTTACACCCCACAGAAAAACAGGATCTTATCTCCCTTGATATGATCCAAGATATCATCATTCAGGACAAGTACATCACCTTTACTTTAGAGATGCCTGAGAAAAATGATGTACTCGCCAACGACCTAAAGGCTAAGTGCGAAGGGGCCATCAAAAAATTTATTGACGCAGAAGCTATTGTAGATATACAAGTTGGTATCAATGTGTCGAAACGCAAGAAAGTTGAAGATACCCCTCAACAACAAGCTGAGCCACAGCAGATACTTCCTGGCGTAAAAAACATCATTGCTGTAGCCTCGGGTAAAGGCGGAGTAGGTAAGTCTACAATGGCGGTTAATATCGCTTCTGCCCTTGCTAAAACAGGAGCTAAAGTAGGACTCATGGATACTGATATCTATGGACCTAGTATTCCTACCATGTTCAATACTTTTGAACGCCCTAACATCACTACCCAAAAGAAATTAATCCCTGTTGAAAAACATGGCATTAAAATGGTTTCAATGGGCTTTTTAGTAGATGTGAACCAAGCTATGGTTTGGAGAGGGCCAATGGCTACCAGCGCTATTAAACAGTTTATGACAGAAGTGGAATGGGGCGAACTCGATTATATGGTATTGGATCTTCCTCCTGGAACAGGAGACATCCAGTTAACCATCGTTCAAACTGTACCTTTGAGTGGGGCCGTTATTGTATCTACCCCTCAAGTGGTGGCCCTTGATGACGTTCGCAAAGGAGTGGCTATGTTCAAGAAAGTGAATGTACCTGTACTTGGCGTTATTGAGAACATGTCGTACTTCGTACCACCAGATATGCCTGAAAAGAAATACCATATATTTGGAGAAGGTGGTGCTAAACGCTTAGCTGAAGAGCTTAATGTACCTGTACTTGGTGAAATTCCATTAGATCAGCCAATTCGTGAAGCGGGCGATAATGGTACACCTATTGTTATTGCAGATGAAGAAGCAGCATCAGCTCAAGCTTTAATTAAAGCTACTGAAAACATGCAGAATGAACTTACACGTAGAGCTACTGAAGTTAATTCTACGAAGAAGGTGGACATTAAATTCCGTCCATAATTCAACCTTGTTCAAATAGAAGTGCCACTGTCTATTTGATAGTGGCACTTTTTTTATATCCTTAAATCACCATTTACCCTAATCTAAAACCATGACTTTAATTTCTGCACTCGATATAATCGGTACCTTCGTGTTTGCAATTTCTGGAATTCGCATGGCCGCTCGTAAAGACATGGACATTTTCGGAGCTGCGGTTGTTGGCTTCGCCACGGCAATTGGTGGGGGTACAATGCGTGATATTTTATTAGACAGCCACCCCATTACTTGGATAGCCGATATCACTTACCCCATAGTAATTCTATCAGCCATCCCTTTTACTTTCTTGATTCGAAACCGATTCAATAGCATCACCAAGCCACTCTTTATTTTTGATACTATAGGAATCGCGCTATTCACTATCAGTGGTATGGAGAAAGCTTTGAGTTTTGGCTTGAACCCCTTTATGGCTGGAGTTATGGGCATGACCTCTGCGGTAGTTGGTGGGGTTATTCGTGATGTACTCTGCCGTGAAGTACCTCTGATATTCAGAGAAGAAATCTATGCCACGGCATGTTTGATGGGAGCTTTAACTTTCTACTTGGGCATCTATTTTGAAGTCCCTGAAAATATAAACTACATCATCACTACAGCTTGTATAGTTGGAATTAGAGTTGCTGCCATTCGGTACAAACTAGCCCTTCCAAAAATGAAGGCATAAAAAAAGCCGAAGAGTGAAAATCACTCCCCGGCTTTATGTTATCCTATTTATCTAACTATCAATTAGAGATAATCATCAATTCGCCTTCCAGGCATCATTTTGTTCTAGATTCGGGTTAGCGTCAATGTCTCTAGAAGGAATTGGGAATACCATGCGATCTGGATCAGCAAGCGAAACAGGGTTACTGTTTTCACGCTCTACATTAGTAAGTACGGTAATAGCACGTCCTGTTCTTACTAGATCATACCATCTGTGGCCTTCCATCATAAACTCAATGCCTCTTTCGAGTTCAATTGCGTTTAGTACTTCTTGCTGAGTATCAACACCTGTTCCAGTTGTATCAGCTAAACCAGCACGGTTTCTGATTTCATTGAGATCGTCTAAAGCCCCTACTAAATCCATAGGAGTTTTACGAGCTCTCGCTTCCGCTCTGTTTAGGTACATTTCAGCTAAACGAATAATCTGGATGTTATCATCTCCACCTGACTTTGAATACTTAGTTGGGTAGTAAACACCAACATTTGAATCAAAACCGATTAACTCACCACGCTCATCAGCGCCACGAGCTAATACCATGTTAGCATAATCAGTATGAAGAGCGATATCACCACGACCACCACGGCTAGATGGGAAGTACCATCCTCTAATACCATTGCCATCTGTAGTGTTGTACTGCAATTCAAAGATCGCTTCTGAGGTATTTTCGTTTGTGAAAATATCAGCGAAGTTTTCTACTAGTTCGAAACTGTAGTTATCGATTACATCGGTAGCTAAATCTTCAGCTGTAGTGAAATCTTCTAAGTAAAGTGCTAAACGTGCTTGAAGTGCTATAACTGCTGGCTCTGATACTCTACCTGGAGTTGAAAATCCAGAAAGTAGTGAAGCCGCTTGAGTTAAATCAGCATCAACTTGAGCATAGGAATCTGCAATCGTAGCTCTACTTGGGAAGCTATTCTCATCAATTTGACGAGATGGCTCTAGTACTAAAGGCACACCTAAAGTACCTGCAACGCCTGGAACGCCACCAAAGGTACGAGTAAGATCAAAGTAAGCTAAAGCACGAATAAAGTATGCTTGCCCTAGGATCTCATTTTTTACTGCATCCGATGCATCACTTAATGAAGGCACATCTGCGATTAAGTTATTAGCGTGGTTAACCGTTTGGTATAACTGAAACCATAGGTTTCTGTTTTCCAAGTTACCCGCCGAGGTAACATAAGTATCCATCTCACGATAGAAATCCCATGTACCAACACTCTGAGAAATGTCGGAAGTGACATCACTCATAATTTGAATGTTATCGCCGTAGTAGTTACCACTTTGAAGTTGATCGTACAGGCCGTTTAATGCGGCTTCTGCACTTTTCTGGTCACGAATAGCGATGTCTTCTGAGATAGCTGTTTGTGGAGATTGATCCAGAACATCACACCCAGCCGCTATCAATACGACAAGAACTATATATAATTTTGAAAGTTTCATAATCTTAAATGGTTTTCAATTAAAATGTGATGTTAATACCGCCCATTACAGAACGCGACTGAGGAATTGTATAGAATTCAATACCTCTAGTTAGCGCTGTAGAAGCTGTAGCTGTTACTTCTGGATCTAGCCCAGAGTACTTAGTAAAGGTTAGCAAGTTCTGACCCGTTACGTATAAACGAACTCTTGAAATCCCAACACCCATATCGGTTAAGAATTCAGCTGGCACATTGTAGCCAAGAGTTACATTCTTCAAACGTAGGTAAGAACCGTCTTCCACAAATCGCGATGGACGTAAGTTACCAGCGTAGTTAGCGCTTTCCATTTTTGGAACCATCGTTACATCACCTGGTTGCTGCCATCTATCAAGCTGTGTTCTTAAGAAACTTGTGTTTCTTGCCCCACCATGCTCTTGGAAGAATCGACTCCAGTGAAGCTGCTTGTTACCGTAGCTATACTGGAAGAACACAGATAAATCGAAGTTCTTATAATTGAAGTTGTTTGTGAAACCACCGAAGAAATCAGGGTTTGCATCACCAACAATCTTACGGTCAACATTCGGGTTGAAAGTACCATCGCCATCCACATCCGTAAAGATAGGAGCACCCGTTTGAGGGTCTACACCAATTTGCTCATGGAAATAGAACGAATACATTGGGAAACCTTCCTGGTAACGGTAGATATCACGGTTGTATACGTTAAACGGAGCTGCAAGCTTTAGAATCTTATTTCTGTTACCTGCAATATTGAAGTTAACATCCCAACTAAAGTCTTGGTCTTGGATGATGTCGGCTGCAATACCTAATTCCATACCTTTGTTTTCTAGCTCACCGAAGTTTTGAACTAGTTCGTTAAATCCTGTACTCATTGGTACTGGTACCGCAAGTAGAAGATCCTTCGTTAGCTTCTCGTAGTAATCGAAGTGAACCGTCACTTTTTCGTCTAAGATTGTTAAGTCGAATCCAACATCAAGTTGGTTGGTTGTTTCCCACTTAAGATCAGGGTTAGATAACTGAACAGGAGTTGTTCCTGGCGAGTCGGTATAACTTGCACCGCCCCATAGGCCTTGTGCTTGGAAGTTTCCGATACCACCTTGGTTACCGGTTACACCGTAACTAACACGAAGTTTTAAGCTGTTGATGCTTTCAAAGTCAAAGAAATCTTCTTCTGAGATAACCCAACCTAATGCCATCGATGGGAATGTACCCCAACGGTTGTTCTTACCGAAACGAGATGAACCATCACGACGAACAGTTACCGTAGCTAAGTACTTCTGATCGTAATCGTACTGAACACGACCGAAGAAAGAAAGAATACCCCAGCTTGTTCCCGTTGAAGATGAAGTTTGAACAGCCGCATCAGTAATACGACGGAAGTCGTTACTTGGGAACTGCTGACCTGTTGCAGTAGTACGCTCAAATTCTGACTCTTGTACCGATGTACCAACTACCGTACTGAAGTTGTGTAGGTCGAAGCTTGTTGAGTAGTTAAGAGTATTTTCACCAGTGAATGTTCTGTTTACAGCCACACTAGAAAGCGCGTTACCGTTTACAGCAGCACCGTTGTTAGTAAAGGTGTTGTCGTAACGATCTTCCTTGATAATGTTGTTATCAAAACTCCAGCTACTTTTAAAAGTTAAGCCTGGTTGGAAGTCGTACTGTACGAAAGCGTTACCGATGAAACGGCTTACATTCATATCAAAATCGATTTCAGTAGCTGCTGCCACTGGGTTTTCAAAGATACTGAACTTCGTGTATGAACCGTCGTTCTGGTACACTGGAATGTTTGGAGGTAAGAAGTACACACCACCAAGAATACCAGTAATGTTATCATTGTTACGAGCACGGTTTCTTGATGAGTATGAGTAAATCATACTAGTACCGAACGAAAGCTTTTCGTTGATATCTAAATCCAAGTTTACACGAGCTGAACTTCTCTCAAATTTCGTTGGCTTCACAACACCTTCTTGGCTGAAGTTAGAACCTGAAATCGCATAACGAACGTTTTCGTTACCACCAATGAAGTCTACATCGTAGTTTCTGATAGTACCCGTTCTGAATACCGTATCTGCCCAATCAGTGTCAATTGCACTCGCAGGGTTTGCATATGGTTCAGTCTTTCCGTTATTACGAGCTGCCTCATTCATTAGCATTTCAAACTCAGGACCTGAAACTAGATCTGGCATTTTAACAGGTTCGTCAAAACCGTAGTAGGTACTGAATTTTACTGTTGGCTCTGAGTTGTTACCACGCTTTGTAGTGATAAGAACAACACCGTTTGCTGCACGAGCACCATAAATAGCTGTAGCTGAGGCATCTTTAAGAATCTCAACAGACTCAATATCGGTAGGATCTAAATCAGCAATAGCACTTGTAGTACCACCACCAGTTCCTAAACCGAAACTTCCTGTTTCGATCGGCACACCATCAACAACATAAAGAGGGTCACTTCCACCTGAAATAGAGGTAGTACCACGAATCTTTACGAATACACCGCCACCTGGAGTACCAGAGTTGGAGCTAATTTGAACACCGGCTGCTCTACCTTGTAGAAGCTGATCGGTGCCGGCTGCCGCCACATTTTGAATTTCTTCAGCGCTTACAGATGTTACAGAACCTGTAATCGTCTTTTTACTTTGCTTACCATAACCAATAACTACTAGGTCACCAAGCATCATGGTGTCTTCTTCTAGTTGTACATTGATTGTGTTTCGTCCCGAAACTGGAATTTCTTGCCTAATAAAACCTAGGTAAGAAAAAATTAAAACCGCATTTGGCCCTGAAATTTCTAATTCATACGAACCATCTATTCCCGTAGTAGTTCCTGTAGTTGTTCCTTTTTCTTGGACATTCGCTCCTGTAAGTGTACTTCCATCAGTTGCGGAGGTAATAGTACCTCGAACTGTGAACTGTGCAAACAATTCCGAAACCGGAAGCATTGTCACAATAAAAGTGAGCCCTAATACCAAGCCCCCCTTTATGCACTTACTAGGAATTCCATGCCGTAATCCCAATATAGATAACAATTTATCCTTCATTTTAGCATTCCTTTAGTTAGTTAATGATAGTAGAATACACTTCGGGTCTTATACATCCCAACAGCCAAATATCGTAGTCCCTTAATAAACAAATGGATATTTAAAAAATGCTGTTTTATATAACCCCTGAAATGTGCATCAACCCAAGTAAGCCTTTAAAAATTTTTGATGTTGTAAATAGTTATTAAAGCCAAAAAATTAACACACTATTATGGAAGTGTTAACCTTGTTAAAATAACTAACAGTTTTTCAGAGGTTTATAGAAGAGTGCTAAAATAGAGTACACCCATTAAAAGTGATTTAAAGGGTGTTTCTAAACCGTTTTTGAAAATTTTACTGTGCGTAAATTTTACACAATTTTTGACTTCGATTTGATAAAGTGGCTCTTATTTCTTCGTCCACTTACTCACAAGAATGGTTATGAAAAGGCTTCCAAAAAACGCCGGAATCAACTCGTATAAATTGTCTTTTAGAACAGGAATCAAATACCAAACTATAGTAATCACAGTTCCTGAAATTATCCCAGCAATTACGCCTTCTTTGGTTGTGCCTTTCCAATAAAGTGCCAGTATAGATGTAGGACCTAAGGCTGCTCCCAAACCTGCCCATGCAAATAGCACCAACCAATACACAAGGTCTTGGGCTATCAATCCAAAAAGGAGGGCAAATACTACCAAGCCTAAAACCACTAAACGGCTATATAACACTAAGGTTTTTTGCGGAATCTCTTCGTCTTTTTTAATGATCCTATCATACAAGTCTCGAACTACACTAGATGCCGCCACTAGTAGTTGCGAATCGGCGGTAGACATGATGGCCGCAAAAATAGAGGCGATTACTACTCCAAACAGAATTGGGTGTAAATGATTTTGAGCTAAAAATGGATATAGGTTTTCAGTATCTGCGCCGGGAAGCATTCCAACTTCAGGGAAATAGGCTCTACCAATTAACCCAATGAGTACAGCCCCCGCTGCCATTACTATATTCCAGAAAGTTCCAATTGCTGCCGCAAATCGCAGTTGCTTAGGGTCATCAATAGCCATGTACCTAGCTAAGATATGTGGATTTCCAGGAGAGCCCAGTCCTATTCCTACAAAACCGACAAAGGCTCCAAATGTAAGGGCTGTTGGATCGATTAGCGCTGCATCTTGTAATTGTAAAGCCTCCATCATGGCTGCCCAACCACCAAAATCAATGATGGCTATTGTTGGCAAGAACACCAATGCTAAAATCATAAAGAATGCTTGTATGGTATCAGTTAAACTAACTGCCAAGAATCCACCTAATACGGTATACAATAGAATGATACCCGCTGAAAGTAATACCCCATTGTTTTGTGTGATCCCAAAACTTGATGAAAATGCTTTACCACCAGCCACAAACTGCGCCGACACATAACTCACCATAAATATTAAAAAGGTGATGACCAGTATAATGCGTAGCATCCCATTTTTATCGTTAAATCGAGCTGCAAAAAAATCTGGTACCGTTATACAATCATGCACTTCAGTGAACTCTCGTAATCGTTTGGCGTAGGTCAAAAACAGCACTAATTCTACCGCTGTATATCCAACAACGGCCCATAAAGCGGAAGCCCCTTGCGCATATACTAAACCCGTAACTCCCAGTAACAACCAAGCACTTCTACCCGAAACCACGGCCGATAAGGCAATTACGAGTTTGTTTATTTTCCGACCACCAATAAAAAACTCACTGATGCCTGAAGATGAAAATCGTGCCGAGTATAAGCCAATTCCTACCATCAATAGCAGATACCCTATAAAAGCGTATAGGGTGTATTGATCAACTGAAAGGCTAATGATTTGTGATTCGTCCATAGTATTCCCCAAAAAGTATAGATAAAAAAAGAGCCTCAACAAGGAGGCTCCAAAAGATGTAACAGCGAAATTATGGGAAGATGCCCATTTGCTCGTACATAATACCAATCTTGTTGATGGCATTAATAAACGATGCTGTTCTGAGATCAGTGAGGTTATGCTCCTCTCGAATCTCTGATAGCTGATGGTAGGCTGTGATCATGGTTTCTTCAAGTCCAGAATCCACTAAGTCGTATTCTGACGCTCCATGAGCTAAGTTGTCCATTTCATTCTCTGAAAATTTCTTACCCGAAATTTTCTCAATCTCTCGAACGATGCGTGTTAAGCTTTCTTCGTCGAAACGCTTATTCATTCTACCATAACGAACGTGCTGAATGTTTTTCAACCACTCAAAATATGATACAACTACACCACCGGCATTTAAGTAAGCATCTGGCAGAATCAGAGCACCACGTTCTTTCAGCATCTCATGTGCATCAGCTGTAGTTGGTCCGTTAGCCGCTTCGGCAATAATCTTAGCCTTTACCTTCATGGCATTGTCGCCTGTAATTTGGCTTTCGAGCGCCGCTGGAATCATGATATCACATTCCAGTTCTAAAGCATCCTTGTTCGTTGATAACTCTTTACTGTTACCAAAACCGATGATGCTTCCTGTTTCTTTTCTGAACTCAACTAGTTTCTCTAAATCTAGGCCGTTTGGATCGTAGATTGCGCCTTCCATTTCAGCAACACCTACAAGCTTTGCGCCCGCTTGGGTCATATATAATGAAGCGTGGTATCCTACATTTCCTAAACCCTGAACTACAAATGTCTTCCCGTCTACGCCTACGCTTAGTCCAAGCTTGTCCATGTCTTTCTTCACATTACAAGCTTCGCGGATACCAAAGAATACACCACGACCCGTGGCCTCGGTTCTACCCCTGATACCTCCTTGCTGAATTGGCTTTCCGGTTACACAACCTTCTGCATTTAAGTCTTCATTCATCTGACGGTAGGTATCTAAAATCCAGCCCATCTCACGAGCTCCTGTACCGTAATCTGGAGCAGGAACATCTACCCCTGCACCAATAAATCCTTTTTTGATTAACTCATACGTATAACGACGAGTAATTCGCTCAAGCTCACTTACTGAATAATCACGAGTACTGATTTTAACACCACCTTTTGCACCACCAAATGGCACATCTACAATAGCGCACTTATAAGTCATCAATGCAGCCAATGCCATAGTTTCATCTTCGTCCACTTTGTGGCTATATCGAATACCACCTTTTGTTGGTGTTTTGTGATGACTATGCTCTACGCGCCATCCCTCAATCACTTCAATGTCTCCGTTATCTCTACGGATTGGGAATGTTACGTGATAAACAGTATTACATACTTTTATCTGGTTTAAAAGCCCTTTATCAAACTTTGTATAACGGGCTGCTTTATCAAAATTCTTATTTACCTGTTCGTAAAATTTATAATGCGACATCGTGTAGATATTATGCAGTTGGTTGATAATTGGATGGTCGCAATAATCTAACTTAGAAACAAGAAAAAGGGCTTTTATCTATTATGCGAAAGTGGCAGAGCTACATGTAAATGGTCAGCCGTACCAACATGCCGAAGTGTTTTAAGACCCACTGCCTTCAAAGCATACTCTATACTTTTATTCCGAAACTCAGATCGTCCTTTTGTACGCAGGTCAATTGCATGCACAAAACCATTACTCTGTTCATAGTGCATGGATGCCCTGTTTAAAGGGATTCCCATCTTTGCATAGTCTTCTTCTGTTCGTTTGATGTCGGTAATAACCAAGCTGTTATCAGCGAGTGTTGTGGTTGCAACCGCCACTCTTAATATGGGGTGCAATGAACGATATACAACTCTTACTTCTTCACTCTTTGCATGTACCCCTGATAGATAAAAAACAGCATATAAACAGAATCCACCCACCATGATACTGGCTATACTGCCACTGATTTTGGCCACTCGTTTTTTGTGCTTGGCCCTTCGAAATAAAATAAGCTGATACACTAATAGGATAAATGACGTAAGAAGGATGCCGCCAGTAAGTGCTAACCATCCGTTATAGCCGTGCGTGATATTAAGATATACTGATGTTCGGATGAGAAGAAAAAAGGGAAGCACCAATAATAAAACCAAGCCTATGAGCTTGGTCAGCAAACCTAGAAAAGTTCTCTTTTTCTTTCCTCTTTCCTTAGGGGCCGTTGGTGTTATATCAGAAGAAGATTTGCCCTCGATTGCAAAGGACTCTTTATTGAGTAGCCAATCAATATCTTTTTGAGAAATTTGTTCCATGCTGCCTTACACGGAACAACAGCGAAGGGGTTACATCATTCGCTGACTGTGCCTCATCAGAAACGGCAAACTTTGTAGAATGATCACAATGATAACTGCCATTACAATGGCTTCGGTTGGATTTTGATATATAGCTCTTCCCAAGTTATTTAAATGAAAGGCGATTAAAACTCCGGAGCTAAACAGACCAAACACGAAGGCCCACTTTGTACGCAACCATAGGCCGATACTGGCAAATAAACTTATAAAGCCGCCCCCAAGCTGAGTAATATACAAGAAGATAGGAATGTCTTGATTCTCAAAATCGAATAGCTCAGAAGAGGGAACAGTTATTAGTCCCCAAGCAGCAGCTATTATCATATACAAGCCTACGGCTAAAAGAAAAAGTGTGAGGAATAAGTTGATGTTACGGTCTTTGCGGTTCATTCATTGAGGCATTCTGTGAGCAGTACTTTTGAATGCTTATACCTCAATCATCAACTTTGTTCCCGATTTTAGGTTTTCGAAAAAATAGGCTTTTGCTTACGGAATGAGTTAATGGTGAATAGAACCAATGTTGTAGTAATTGCCGCATAATAACCAGCACCTACTAAGTTAAATGATTTCACAATCACACCACCTACTAAGGCCGAAATCGCTCCAATAATAATACTAGGAATCATACGAACGCCATGGTCGCCAGAAAACATATAGCTCAACCATCCAATAATGCTACCAAGTGTTAAAAGTCCAAAAAAAATCATAATCAGCCTGCTTGTTTGTTTCTTATTTACACTCATTTCAACATATTGGCCATCAAATAGTTCCTATTTTCCTATTTATGGAGCCTATAGCAAATACTAATCAAAACGATAAAACATGAAATTCTCATCCATATTAGCACTTTTAATAATGTTCACGATCGGGGGGTGCTCATCAAATAATGAAGTGGATTCGGAGCTGATCTCTAAAGCTCGCGAGATTCACGACCGGGTTATCACACTAGATACACATGCCGACATTAACGTGGCAAACTTCACAGAAGAGAAAAACTATACTTCTGATATTAATACCCAAGTTAACCTTCCTAAAATGGAAGAAGGTGGCTTAGACGTAGCTTTCTTTATTGTATACACAGGCCAAGGCGATTTAACGGATGAAGGCTTTAATGCCGCTTATGCAAATGCTACTTCAAAATTTGATGCCATTCACCGTTTAGTTAAGGATTTTGCACCCGACCGCATTGGCTTAGCTACTACTTCTGATGAAGTTCGTGCTCTTGTTGCTGAAGGGAAAAAAGTAGCCATGATTGGTGTTGAAAACGCTTACCCATTAGGGATGGAAATTGAACGAGTAAAAGAGTTTTACGACAAAGGCGCTCGTTATATGTCGCTTTCTCACAATGGCCATAGCCAATTAAGTGACTCGAATACAGGAGAAAGAGATGATGTTTGGTTACACGATGGTGTTAGCGACTTTGGAAAGGAAGTAATTAAAGAGATGAATAAGTGGGGAATCATGATTGACCTTTCTCACCCATCAAAAAGAGCTAACCTTCAAACTATGGAGCTTTCAAAAGCACCTGTAATTGCTTCACATTCTTCTGCACGTGCTATGAACGACGTAAGCAGAAACCTTGATGATGAAGAGTTATTAGCTCTGAAAGAAAATGGTGGCGTTGTACAGACTGTTGCTTTTAGAAGCTATGTAGATTCTGAAAAACACAGCGCTAACCGCGAAGCGGCTTCAAAAATTGAAGCTGAAGTAGCAAAGGAAATGGGCTTTGAGCTTGTAAGTAGAGATTCTATTCGTGCCATGAGCACCGATACTCGTGATGCTTACTTTGCTAAACTCAGCGAAATGCGTGAAAAAGCAGCTCCTCGAATTAAGAAAGAAGTAAAAGAAATTGCACCACCAGTAGATGTTGCTGACTTTGTAGACCATATCGACTATATGGTAAAACTGATTGGATTGGATCACGTTGGAATCAGCTCTGATTTCGATGGTGGTGGCGGTGTTGACGGATGGATGGACGCTTCCGAAACCTTCAACGTAACCCTCGAGCTTGTGAAGCGTGGCTACACTGAAGAAGAAATTGAGAAACTATGGAGTGGCAACTTACTTCGTGTTCTTGATGAAGTACAGAAAGTAGCTCAAGAGATTCAAGCAGAAGGATAATTCCTCTCAAATTTTTATCTCCAATTTTAAAGCCTCCAACCGGAGGCTTTTTTTATGCCCATTATTCTCGCTTAGCAATGTTTTTGATTTCAGATATATGTATAATTAATGTATGAAACCAACGGCCATATACCGCAAAATAATCCATATTGATATGGATGCTTTTTTTGCCTCTGTAGAACAGAGAGACCAACCTGCATTGCGTGGCAAACCCGTTATTGTAGGTGGTAGCCCCAATGGTCGAGGGGTGGTATCAACGGCTAGCTATGAAGCACGTAAATTCGGAGTACATTCTGCCATGCCATGTGCCCAAGCGGCACGACTGTGTCCTCATGGTATTTTTGTGAAAGGACGCTTCGAAGCATACAAGGAAGCCTCCCGGCAGATACGAGAGATTTTTCATGACTATACGGATTTAGTGGAACCCTTGTCATTGGATGAGGCCTACCTTGATGTAACCGAGAACCACAAGGGCATGAAATCGGCTACCTTAATTGCCAAAGAAATTCTAGAACGCATTTATTCAACTACTCAACTTACCGCATCAGCCGGAGTGAGTTACTGTAAATTCATTGCAAAAGTAGCCTCTGATATCAACAAACCGAATGGACTTACCCTCATTACTCCTGAAGAGGCTCAGACATTTTTGGAGGAATTAGATATCAAAAAATTCTACGGTGTTGGGAAAGCAACACAGAAGAAAATGCATTCACTAGGCATCAAAACAGGAGCGGATTTAAAGAAGTGGACGGAACTAGATTTGATTAAAGCATTTGGTAAATCGGGCCGCCATTATTACCACATTGTACGCGGAATCGATAACCGTGAAGTGAAAGCGCATCGTACCCGAAAGTCGTACGGCAAAGAGCGAACCTTCTCAGATGACAAAGAAGACTTAAACTGGATTGCTACTTTCTTAGATGAACTTTCTGAATCCATATCAGAAGGGATGAAAAAAATTCAAGCCGCAGGCAAGACTATCACGCTTAAAGTGCGCTACAAAAACTTCGACACCATCACCCGCAGCCAATCGCTTCCTAACTATACCAATCGAACAGAGGATATAGCTGAAGTTGTACGTCAGCTTTTAGAGCAAACGGATGTTGGAACTCGTAAAGTTCGGCTTCTAGGAATCTCTGTTTCGAATTTAAATTTATCTGAAGAACACTACTATCAACAACTTGAGTTAGAATTCAACAAAAGCCTTTCCTCTTCCCCTGCCCTTTAGGGTAAAATTATTTCAATAAAACTCTACTCTCTTAAAACTATATTCTGATTCAGGTCGTCTTAGCCTACGAGAACAAATTTCGGGACAAGAATTGCAAAACGATAATATGGAAGATGCGCGGTTAGTGGAGGATTTCTTAGGTGGTAATCACCAGGCGTTTAACGTACTCGTAAGTAGGTGGCAAGGTAAAATCCATCACTTTGCGTACCGTTACTTTGCTTGCTCTGATGATGCCGCAGAGATCACTCAAAAAACTTTCATCAAAGCATATCAAAAGCTCGACACTTTGGATGATGCCCAAAAATTCAGCTCTTGGCTATACCGTATTGCAAACAATTTGTGCCTCGATGAACTCAAGAGAGTGGGACGTAAAAGAGCAACCTCGTATGAGGCGCTAAAAGTAGCACCCCAATCAGAAACGACAACCTCAGCCGATTCTGAAGTTCTACGCAACGAAGGTTTGGTATTGCTACACAAAGCATTATTGCAGCTACCAAACGAACAACGAGTAGTTGTAATCATGAAAGAATATGAAGGACTTACGTTCCCAGAAATTGCAGAAGTCTTAGACGAACCAATTAACACCGTGAAATCAAGAATGTATTATGGGTTGAAGGCCCTCAAAAAAACCTTCGACGCATGGAATATCAATAAAGAGGTTTTTACTTATGATGACTAAAGAAGAAGCTCGATTACTCTTAATGGATTACCTCTATGGTGAGTTAGATACCGAGAAAGAAAAAGAATTAATGTTCTTTGTGGAGCAACACGATGATCTGAAACAAGAATTTGCGGAGCTTTCTGATACACAGTCGTTCTTGCATCATCTACCTGTGCAGGACCCAGACGAGCAACTCGTAATCATGGAGCCCAATAACGATGAAAAGCCGAGTATCTGGGAGCAATTTATAGCCCTGATATCACCACAAAGTGGCTTTGCTCGATTTAGTTATGGTATGGCTTCCCTTGCATTGGTCTTTATCATTACAGGAGCAATCACTGGTCTAAATATTACATATAACGATTCTGGAATGCAGATCGGATTTGGTGAAGTGGCTCCTGCACAGCAAACTTTTACGGCTGAACAAGTGCAAATGATTGTTCAGCAGGTACAAAGAGATAATGTAGCCTTGGTTCAACAGATAGTGGCAGATGCCCAAGAACAACAGAATATGCAACTCGAAGCAACCTTTGCCAGCTTTGCCGACTATTTAGAGTCACAGCGAACTACCGACTTGAAACTCATTAGTTCTGGGCTCGCAGATCTCGAAGAAACTACATACGATCGTATCAAACAAAACGAACAGGTATTAGGCGAAATAATACAAACTGTAAGCTTAAGAAATAAATAAGGACACTCCCATGAAATCATTCAGAACCACCCTATTCGCCCTATTTATGGTGCTTTTGATGTCTCCTACTACCTGGAGCCAACAAATTGACGCCAACCGAATGAACCGTGATATCAAGATCATGGAAAATATACTCGGTGAAATGTTTAAAACTCATATGAGTAGCAACCGCAGCTCGAATACCGCTGTATTCTACTCTGAATTCTCTACCGGATCAAGTAATGCTAAAGGAACATACTTGCCGGGCTATGGACTCATCTTCAACATTCAAAACAACTCTAATTTCTTAGTACGAAGCCAAGGGGAAGAATCTACTTACTCCTTCTACTATGGAAGTAATGGAAGTGAAGAAAATACCAAGGTGAGCGAGGAAGCCGTAGTTGAAAGAATGAAAGAGTTCTTGAAAGACTACGCCTCAACCATTGGCCAGCTAAAAGACGACGAACATGTGATGCTAATTTATGGCTCAGGTAAGAATAACCGTTTACGCGAACTGGTATATATAACATCAGATGGTAAGCCATCAACCAAACCAAAAGAAGAAACACTTCCTGTTATTTCGGCTTCTGCTACCAAAAAAGACTTAGAAGCATACCGTGCTGGAAAACTTAACAGCAACGCATTCAATAGTCGCATTAAAGTTGCTTCGGCTCAAGATAGAGAGTATATGGACTTAAAAGTGATGAGCAACATTTTTGAGACGGCTCTGCGCGAGCAAGGCGAGGAAAGTTTCCGCTTAACAGGTGGTGCCAGCTATATGATGCTCGACAACTTTGGGGCTATTTTCAACCTTGAAACGATGTATCGTTCTTCACGAAACACTTTCTTCCCTGCACGTACTTACAGCTTATCTGGAGGAGTGGTATCTGTTTCATCGAATGAGGAAAAAAGTGATGAAGTAGAAGAAGTAGAAGCTAAAATTCAAGAGGCGTTCGAAACACTAAAAATGAATTTAAAAGAGTACCTCGTTGACTATGGCCGTACGGTGAACTCCGTTAAAAGCGATCAGTACATCTTGGCAACCGTTACTATACGTGGGCGCTACAATGACATTCCAGAACGTATGGATGTTCAAGTAAAGAAGTCGGTATTAGAACAAGTAGACAAAGGACAGCTAAGCAGAGATGCCGCTATCAAGCAAGTTATTATAACTGAATACTAGAATAGAGCAGATCATATCGAGCCGCATACGTTGAATCGTGTGCGGCTTTTTTTATGCTGGCCATTTGAAGGAAGCTGATACCTTAAGTGCTCGGTCGAGTCTTTCTTCATATTCTTCAGCATCTATTTCTATACAACCAAACTGCGCTAAGTGATCAGTGTAGAATTGTGTATCCCAAAGTACAAACCCATTCGATTTCAATATCTGATGGCAATAATACAACGCCACCTTATCCATCTCTTTTGCACGCTGAAACATGCTCTCACCAAAAAATGCCCCTTGTAGCGACACTCCATATAAACCGCCTGCTAATTCCCCATCTTTATATATCTCTACAGAATGAGCGTGCCCTGCCTGATGAAGCACATCGTATGAATTGATAATGAGGTCATTTATCCACGTCGAATTTCGATCCGCACACGCTTTTACTACTGCTCTGAATTGGCTATTCACTTTTACCTCAAAGTGATGTTGGCGTATAAGTCTGCGTAAATTTTTGGATGCATGAAAACCCTCAATGGGAATGATCCCCCGCTGTGAAGCTGAATACCAATCCACACTCTTATCCTCTTTCGAGTCTGCCATTGGGAAAATCCCTTGAGAGTAGGCTTGAAGTAATATTTCTGGGGAAATGATTTTCATACATGAACAAAATAAAAAAAGCAGCTGGATTCTTCACCCAACTGCTTTTTATTACATCGAAATAGGTATTAGAAATCGCAATACATCATTGGTGCTGAACCAATTGGAGAACCCGGAGGTGTTGACTGTACACGCGGCACACTAAACTCTTCTGGGTTACTTAGATAATGCTTAATCAATAACGACGACTGCTTAGCCATCACATTATTTGGTTGTTTCTTGAACATCTCATTCAGCTCCATCAGCTTGTTGTACACAATCGCTTTTGTAAGCGGGTTTGATTGCCCTGATGCATGTAATCGAATCATGTTTGTTACTACTAGGTGATTCACAACTTGCTGAATTGAACCTAGGTAACCATTTTTTGCCTTAGCATTCCATGTTGCATTCACTAATGCATCAATGGTTTCTTCTAAACTTAAATTGTTATCTCGAGCACCATACTCAACTAAGCGATTCGCTCTTTGAGGATGTAGTATCAAACTGATAGGCAAGTTGGCTGCCATTTCAGCAATACCTAAGGCATCCATACTTGGACCCGTATTTCCACTAAACAGTTCGCGAGAACCAGAAACACCCGCTGGGCGTGGAGGTATGAGATCTAATAAGTTCTCAGGCACGGCTAATACTTCAGGATCGATAGCTTTTAGCATTTCTTGAAGTGCAGCACGTTGAGTTTTAGCATCAACAATTTGTTGATCTGGCTGATTGTCGCCACGTAGTTTGTAATAGTAGTCTAAGCCACCAATTAATTTTACAGTACCCTCTAGCTGATAACGGTGAAATAGGTAAATCGGAACTAGCACATCTTCTAATTCAGACATCGACATGCCCGGCCTGATATTCGCCTTTCCAAAGTTATCGAGTGCAATCTCACGCACCTTAAGAATATGAGATAGTTGGCTTACAGGGTCTTTGCCAAACTCCCATAAATGAGCATATGGATGCGCGCCGCCCTGTGGACGAGCATCACTATCCGAGATATACTTTAAGCCACGCTCATGAGCATTCTCAAGAATTTCATTCAGCGCCTCAGCCTCGTTTGTGCCCTCTGGGAAATCTTGGTATCCGAAAGCAATGGTTACCTTATCCCAATCGCCTATACCGTCATCATAAGCATCCGATAAGTCTAATTTCCCATTTTTGATATCAACTTTTGGATGAGGATAATCCATTACTGAGGCACGATTGTTTACACTTGAGGCGAAATTATGGAAGATTCCCAATGTGTGTCCAATTTCATGTGCAGAAAGCTGACGAATACGAGCTAATGCCATTTCCATCATTCGAGGATCGTCTTCATTACCTTCCTCGAATGGTGCAAGCAATCCTTGAGCAATCATATAATCTTGACGAACACGTAACGAGCCAAGAAGTACGTTTCCTTTGATGATTTCACCCGTTCTTGGATCGGTTACTGAACCACCGTACGACCAACCTCTTGTTGAGCGATGCACCCAGTTAATTACGTTATACCGAATATCTAGTGGATGTGCATCATCTGGTAATACCTTTACTTGGAATGCGTCTTTATATCCAGCGGCCTCAAAGGCTTGATTCCACCATCTTCCCCCTTCTAATAACGCACTTCTCACAGGTTCAGGTGTACCATTATCTAAGTAATACACAATAGGCTCAACCGCTTCACTTACTTTCGCACTTGGGTTTTTCTTCTGAAGACGATGACGATTGATAAATCGTTTAACCATCGGCTCATCAATAGGCGTTGCATAATCAGCGTATGAAGTAGCATAGAAACCACCGCGTGGATCAAATACACGTGGCTCATAGTTATCATCCGGTAATTCAATAAATGAATGATGCGTTCTTATCGTAATGGCCGTTGGATCGGGTACTACAGAACGTACATATCTTCCAGGGTTACTTCCAGCAAAGGTAAGCATCACTTCAAACTCAGAGTTCTTAGGGAAGTTAAACGTGCCTTCTGCATAAAGAGCTGAACGGTTCTTGTCTAGGTTAAATGAACCTTCACCCATTCCCCGTAAACGCCCAGATACATTGTGGGAGTCGCGTACTAAAAACGGAGTTAAGTCGATTAAATATGAGCCATTTTCTTGTGCTTCAATCTTGAATGCGTGAATCACACTTGAAGCAAATGCTTCTTTTACGGACTTCTTTTCTAGCTCGTTATCTGATTTTGCTATATAGTCTAAGTTTGGCTGAATCAATAATAACTTAGGTCCGCGCTTTTCGAAGTACACCACTCGTTCGCCGCCTTGTTGGCTACGGTCTAGCCCAATATCGTTTGAGCCTACACCAGCTGCTAAATAATTAGCATATAAGAATTCTTGGTTAAGCTCATCTACTTTCAGCCAAAGTTTATCGTTGTCTTGGTCGTAGTAGTAGTCGAAGAAACCATTAGTGGCCTTCAACCCATTTGTTTTTTCCTTAATAGTAGGTGTTTGTGCCACGGCTTCAAGCGATACAAAAGCCAATAGCATCAATAGTAACAGTTTTTTCATCGTAGGTATCTAGTTTGAATTATTCCCGAGCCACAAAGTAATAGCTTTTGATGGGGTTTAAAAACAAAGAGGTAAGCTTTTACAGATTTGAATTTCCTATAACGCTCAATAGCGAATCGCCTACCTACAACTTTTACATCTAATTGTGGAAACCATATACCCAAAACAAAACGAGCCCTGATGTAATCAGAGCTCGTTAAAATTGTTACCTCAATACCTTTTAGAGGATCTCTTTGCTTTCCATACGGCTGAAGTAATCTCGTGCAGCAGCCATTACTTTAGGCGATAGAAGAATAGCCACCGTCATTGTTGGGATAGCCATTAGCGCAAACATCCCGTCCGTAAAGTTTAATACCGCTTGAATGGTAGCAACCGATCCGAAAATGATGGCCCCAGCATAGAAGAAGTTAAAGTATTTCTGCTTATCAGCACCAATTAGGAAACCAAGACATTTCGTACTGTAGTATGAATAAGTAAAGAGAGAACTGAATCCGAAGATCAATACACAGAAAATAAGTAGGTAAACACCCATTGGGCCAATCGCAGCTTCAAATGCGGACGCTGTTAGGGTAATTCCATTTTCGTCTCCAGATTGCCAAACACCCGTTACAAGAATAGCTAAGGCTGTCATTGTACATACCACTAGCGTATCGATGAATGGGCCCATCATAGCAACCAATCCTTCACGTACCGGCTCTTTTGTTTTGGCCGCACCGTGTGCCAGTGTTGCTGTACCAATACCAGCTTCGTTACTAAAGGCCGCACGTTTGGTTCCATGAACTATCAACGCTCCTAAAGCACCACCCATAGTAGATTGTGCTGTAAATGCATCCGTAAAGATGAGCGCAAATGTACTACCCAATACTTCAATGTTCATTCCAATGATGACCAACACACAAGCTACATAAATCACAACCATAGCTGGCACCATTTTAGAAGCAACCTTACCAATGCGTTTGATACCTCCAAATATTACTAAGGATACAATGGCTAGAATTACAATTCCGCTTATTAAATCACTAGTAAAATGATTCGCTGGATCGGTAAAACCATTCGGAACTAATACAAAATCTCTTACAATTTGCGTGACTTGATTTGCTTGAAAAATAGGTAGCGGGCCAAATAAACCTGCAATTGCAAACAGGGCCGCTAAGGGCTTCCACTTCTTGCCTAATCCTTCCATAATCATGTACATGGTACCACCCTGAATATTCCCTTCAGAATCTTTTCCGCGATACATGATACTTAGCGTACATGTGAAGAACTTGGTTGCCATCCCTACAATAGCACTTACCCACATCCAGAATACAGCGCCTGGTCCACCAATAGCTATTGCTACTGCAACACCACTAATGTTTCCTAGCCCAACGGTAGCAGCTAGTGCACTTGCCAGAGCTTCAAAATGGCTGATATCTCCAGGATCGTTGGGGTCATCGTATTTACCCCTTAAAATATTGATGGAGTGAAAGAAATATCGATATGGGATGAAGCGCGAATACAGAAGGAAGTATAATCCCCCACCAACTAACAGTATTACGAGTGGGGTGCCCCACATGAATGATGAAAAGGCCGCTAAAATTTTATCTATGGTTTCCAGAGTTCTACCGTTTTGTTATTAAAGTGATTGAAGTACCGAAAATAACTCAGAATATTCAAGAATGGTATGTAAACATTTTGAAACTAAGATATTTGAATTATTTCGTTATTCTCTGATTCGGATTCCCATAACTATTCCACGAAGTTGCAAAACTCTTACACCTTTATTGTAAACGCTAATTCCAATAGTGGGCGAGCTGCCACCACCATCAAGCGTGCCACTCTTTTGATACGGAATCGATTTCCAGATGCTAGGATTTTATTTACTAGCGAACCAACCAAGCTTACACAATGGGCTACTGAAGCAGCAACACATTCAAATATCGTTGTTGCTTGCGGTGGCGATGGAACCATGCAAAGTGTGGCTAGGGGACTATTGAACACTTCCGCAATTATGGGTGTAATCCCTATTGGAAGCGGAAACGACTTTGCCAAAGCCATGGGAATTCCAACCCAACAAAACATCGCCTATTATTTAGACATACTGCTTCAACACCGAGTGCGCCAAGTAGATGTGCCTACCGTAAATGGAGAAGCTTTTATAAATACCTTGGGTATAGGCTTTGATGGACTTACCAATTTGTACGCCTCTCAGTTTTCCTTTCTTAAAGGTGCACTCAAATACACTATTGCTGGGTTGAAAGCATTTCTAACTGCTAAAACCTTTAGCCTGCATACTTGGGTTGGTGAAGAAGAAACCTTTCAAGATGTGTGGCTAGTAGCTATTGCCAACGGAAGTGTTGAAGGGGGGCGTTACATCATCTCTCCTCAATCCTCTAACCATGATGGAAAATTAGAGCTAATCGTCGTTCCTTCCTTCAATCGACTTAAACTAGGATGGGCGTTTATTCAGCTCAGCTTTGGCAAGCCTCTCACGTCCCCCTACCGACAGTTAAGTGAAGTACAACAAGTTCGTATAGCCACATCCATGGCACAGCCTATTCATCTAGACGGTGAGAATGGGCCTTATACTAAAGACTTTGAGATTTCTATAAGCCCTACTAAGCTAAAGGTAATTGGGGCTTAACCGATTCCGAAGAACTTCGCGATACCGTTGATGATGAACTGAACGCCAATAGCGAGTGCTATAAAACCCATTAATCGAGTAATCACAGTCATACCTGTTTTACCGATGAGTTTATTCAAGCGAGGGGCAACACTTAAAATACCCCAAGCTACCAGTGCTGTTAAAAATACTGCAACCCCATTTACGATGTAATCGAAGAGTCCCGCTGCTTGTGAACCGAAACCAATCACAACGGCGATACTTCCAGGCCCAGATAATAGAGGCATAGCTAGGGGACTGAAACTTACGTCCTCTTTATCCATCGCTGCTTCTTGATCTTCCTTGGTAAGCTTACGGCCCGACTTTTCTGGGTTCATCATCGAGAAGCCCGCACGCATAATGATGATACCCCCTGCAATTCTTATACCTGATAGTGAAATCCCAAAAAAGCTGAGGATATAGGTACCTACAATTAAGAAGGTAATGAGCACACAAAACATATAAATAGATGCTTTACGAGCAGTTCGTGCTGTTTCTTCCTCATCACTCCCATCGGTAAGAGATAGGAAAATCGGCATAGCGGTAAGGGGGTTCACCACCGAAAATAAGGAAGTAAAAGAGGCTACGAGCAAAGCTCCCGCTCCCATTACTTGGGTTGAAAAAGGAATTATATCTTTAAAAAATTCTTCCATAAGTGTCGAAGATACAGACTATTTCATGAATATTTTAGCTATTAATGTCACCTTTTATCAAAGCTTAACTTTATTATCATCCAATATCTTTTATTTTAGATTTCGAATCACAATAACGGTTATGGATAACACAGAATCAATTACTTTAAAGGATACTCTTTTACCTCGGGTAGAAGCCATTGTTTCCCGCGATGTAACACAAAGCGAAAAGCTTTTCGCTATCTGTGAGCTGTTAGCCGATGAAGTAGAGCATTTCGACTGGGTGGGTTTTTATATAGCCGACAAAGAAGTCCCGAACCAATTGGTTCTTGGACCTTTTGTAGGGCCCCCAACCAACCATACTACCATTCCATATGGAAAAGGTATTTGTGGGCAAGTAGCGCTTAGCCATTCCACCTATGTATCTCAGGATGTACACACTGAAGATAACTACTTATCTTGTAGCCCAAGTGTTCAGTCCGAGATTGTGGTGCCTATTTTAAAAAACGGGAACTTCGTAGCCCAAATTGATATAGATTCAAATACAAAGCATTCCATCAGCGATGCAAAGAAAGAATTACTAGAAGAAATCTGTACCTTACTTTCAAACGAATTTTAACCTAATACTTATTATGAGCTCTTACGCATTAACTGACGAAACTTCTATTGACACCCTGATTTTTTGGATTGAAAGCACCGACGGAAGTATCTCGTATGAAGAACAAGAAACGGTGAAGCGTATTTTAGATAACATGAAATACGACATGAACACATACCACAAAACTTTGTCTCAGATTAGTGCTATGGCTACTGATGATTTAAAGGTGATGGTGAAGGAAGCTATTGATCACATCAAAGGTTCGTTTTCGGATGATGGTAAGAAATTGACCTATAACTTACTTGAAGCTATTGCCGCTTGTGATGGTGGTATTTCAGATGCTGAAAAGGAAAAGCTCGACAGAATTAAAAGTGAATTTGGTATGTAAAACATCCATTCATTTCTCGTTTAGATATACAAAAAAGGTGGAAGCATGAACTATCCACCTTTTTTTATATCGAAGAATTAACAGAGTTGTTTATTTAATCCGTTCTAGTTGACTAGCAAATAATGCATATCCACCATCCCAAGCCATTTGCTCCTCATTTACAACTATTTCAACTGGCATCCCTACCCTGTGATCAAATTCAGCACGAACGGAATTCCCTCGTTCTTTCGCTTCAACGATTTCTTCAAATAATTCATCTATCGTAGGGTATCTCCAGTCAATTTCTGGTTCCAAACCATCATTCGGATTAATATCTGCCAACTTTTCGTTGGTGCCAGGTTTATATACGGCCACTACTTTATTATTCTCAACATAAATTTCAGCTCCTGTATTATTACAGAAACAATAAGTGTTTAAGATATAAGAATACGAATCAGTCCCAAAGGCTTCCCATTGGGCCTTTGCTTCATCAAATGATAACGTTTTGTTGCCGTCTACGGTGTTACAGCTTAGTAAAACAATCCCTAATAGATAAATGTATTTAAGTTTCATTGTTGTAGTACCCTATATGTTTCTAATTGATTTCTACAAAATTACTTACCCTAATTATAACCCCAGCATCCATAGCTAATTTATCTTCATCAATAGCGATTTCGATTGGCATACCAGTACTAGGGTTAAACTCGGCGCGAACGTCGTTTTTACGTTTAAGAGCTAACTCTATTTCTTTGAAGAGAGAATCGATGGTAGGGTAAGAATAGTATTCTAGGTCAAGTGCATAAACGGGTTCACCTTCAGGGCCATCTACCATTTTTCTTTCGGAAGTGTTTGGCTCATAGATTGCCACGATGCTACCATTTTCCACTACTAATTCTGCCGGCCATAAGTTGGCGCAAAAACAGGATACATTCAGTACATAGGAATAAGAATTTAAGCCCGAAGCTTCCCACTTTTCTTTGGCTTCCAAATATTTTAACGGCTCGTCGGCTTCAAAAATGGAGCAACTAAGAGTCACGCAAAGTGCTATAAAAGCATATTTAAACTTCATTAACCTCAAATTTTTGTTTAAATAAAGCTTTTATTTTAAAGCACTTCAACTCGCATGAAGATGTTAGACATCAATTCGCCAATGTCAGATCCGAGATATGGAGGTTCACACTGTGGTTTACTCTTAGGCCAAAGATTCCATCGGGTTGTACTTTACTTCTTGGCATGGTTGTTAGCGCAGTTCCGTTTAACATGAAGGTTACTTCGTCTCCTTTCACGTCAATCACGAAATCATTTTGTGCCGTTGACTCTGTTTCTTCTGTGAACATCGTCATAGCATCCGTTTTGGTCCAACCTTGCAGCAGTTTTGTTTCGCTGCCCACTCGTTCTTTAATGAGGTACTCGCCCGTATTTCGCAGCAAGAAGTAAATGTATCGTTGGTTGTCCCCATCTAAATCACTTCCACCAATAAATACACCAAATCCTTCTCTATTTCTTCCTTTGGTATCAAAGAGGTAAGTAGTGGCTTGTAGCGTGAAATCGCCTTCCACTGTACTTGCAGGATGGTAGAAGATACCTGCGGGGCCTGTAGTTAGGTGCCAACCGGGTGTCATGTTCACAAAAAAGATATCCGCTGATTCTGCATCATCACCAATCACCACTTCTGAGTTGGGGCGATCTAAACGAACTTTCCATCCTTCGGGCACTTTTAGGTTTTCACCCTGTGGTACTTGTGGGTCTGGCATGCCTTGAGCGGCTAGGCTTCCAGTAGTAATCAAAAATAAGCTTAAAAATAAGAGTAGGTGTTTCATGGTATCAAACATTTGAGTTCAGGACTACTTCAAATGTATTAAAGACACACCACAAAATCTGATTTAATCGAGATTACAACCAGTCTACGATATCGTCTTTGCCTTCTACTTTCACATACTCGTTGAATATCTCATGCAAGGTAGAGTTCTCTTTGAGACTTTTTCTACTCACGGCATCTAAGTAAGCAATAATTCTTCCATGATGTAGAATGGCGATATCATCACATAAATTCTCTACCACTTCTAGAATATGACTGGTGATGATCATAGTAACCCCTTTCGCTTTTAGCTTGCGAATAATGGTCTTCATTCGGTCAATAGAAATTACATCAACCGCCTCAAAGGGCTCATCTAACATCAACACTTCAGGCTGTGTAAGTACGGCAGTTACGAACGCTAGTTTTTTTCTTGAACCGGATGAAAGCTTATGGATTTTGATTTTGGCGTAATCCTTAATCTCGAAGAAGTCCATTAATGAGTAGGCTTTTTCGATTAAGCCCTCTTTGTCTACTTCATAGATGTCACAAACGTATTCAATGAATTCTATACTCGTAAACTGCTCAAATAGTAATGGCGGCTGAAGTACCGAAGCTATGTTATTTTTTATCTCTGCTTCGTTCTCATCTGTAAACTGCTTGTTGTTGAAGTAAATGTATCCTTCATCAAATGAAAGCAACCCCGTTAGTACTCCAATTAGTGTGCTTTTGCCTGCACCATTCGGACCGATTAAACCAAATACGGATCCTTTTGGAATACTAAGGTCTAGCTCTTTAAGTACGATGTTGTCATCGTAACTTTTAATTAGACCTTTTATTGAAATTGCTTCCTGTTCACTCATGATGAGCCTTTCTTTTTATTTAAGTAGTACTTGGTTGCATACCCGATAGTAAACAAGCCATATAACAATAGCACAATTTGGAGATTCGTCATGTTAAACATGGTTGTGCCTTCCTTGTCTGCTCTGATAAATTCAAGAGCCCAGCGCAATAGTGCATACCCGCCTGTGTGTATAAAGAAAATAAGTGGCGACTTCTTATCATTTGGCCAGATTTTCTTGAACACCCATAACACCAACAGAATGAGTACTACGTCACCAAACATCTCATAAAGCTGAGTTGGATGTAGAGCCGCGCTCATGGTTGAACTTTGGTCTACTAAACCTGCTTCATACGACGACTGCCAAGCAGGGCTAGATAATCTGTATTCTGTTTCAAATGCAGGTACCGTTGTTGCATAACGTGGAAACTCCACTCCTAAAAACGACGAAGTGTGTGTTCCATACGCATCCCCATTTAAGAAACAACCTACACGCCCTACTGCTTGGCCTAGTAATACCCCTGGCGATAACAATGAGAAGTACTCCCAGTAGTTCATGTTATTACGCTTTACATAAAAGTAGCCACCAAGCATACCTCCAACCAGTCCCCCTGTAATGGAATTACCTGCACCTGTTGGACTGAAAAGGATGGCTGGATTTTCGAAAAACACATCCGATTGCCAGAATACATAATGCGATACACGGGCTCCAATCAAGGCACCTACAATCGACCAAACAACGAGGCCTTCGAATTTCTCTGTTTTACCACCATAAGTTTTTACTCGTTTGTGAGACCACCAAACTCCAAGTAATATTGAAATGAGGAAGTAGATCCCTTCGTAGAAGTATATTTGAGTAAAACCCAGATCTAAATGAATCGGAAGCATGAAAAAAATTAATTATTAATTACTCGGTCCAAAGTCGAACCAAAATCTGTTTTTTGAATAGGTTTACAAGAAAGCCTACGTGGCGCCAGATGTACACACCGATCACCACAATTACCACACTCATGATGGTAATTCTATACCACTCCAAACCGTTTAAGGGTACAAAGATAAAGTACCCCATGGTGAAAATGGCAAAAGAAATCACAAAAGTTACTTTCTGCGGAATAATAGGGTGCTTATAGCTGAACGATGAATAGGTTGCTTTCTGATATTGATAATAGGAACTCCAAATAAAGAGCACCATAAAGCATAAAAAGAAGAAAGTATTGGCCACAAACAGTTTAAACACTCCCACTATTTGTGGGATCACAAGTAGTTCGAAAATGGTAATTGCATAAAATACCAACAGAGGCAAAATAATGACCCCTAAAAACCGCTCTTTCAATTGCTGTTCAAGTTTTATTGGAAACTGAAGATGGAGTAATAGCTCCCGATTTTCATATCCGTACATATTGGCCATTCCCATGGCTAAAAGTGCTACAGGAATTCCCGCCAAGATGGTTGGAATAAGAATGGTTTGTGCCGCTTCATATTTCACTTGAAGTAAGAGAGGTACGTATACAATCGGAATTACCGTAAGTGTAAGTAGCTGTAGCTTATTGTAAGGATGAATCATCACATAGTAATAGTACTTTCCTGCATTCTTGCCCATTACTCTTCGCAAGAAACTCCAGAGTTTACTTGTGCGCTGCTCCGACTTTTTGATTGTCGGATTCACAAGACCTTGTCGCGTTTTGTGATAGTGATCAACTAGAATAAGCCCAATTAAAATGCACAGGAATAAAAAGATGGTAAGTGCACGCATCCATCCCAAATCCATATTCACCGATTGAATAAGCATACCCCCTGGCAACCAAGATAGAAATGCATTCAGGGTTTCCACTCTTGGGATAATCTCTTTAAAAATCTGAGTAGAGTTGTCTGCAAATAACGACACCGCTTGAAACAAACCGAATATGAAGAATAGGAATCCTACCACTACGGCTATAAAACGGCGCTCCACAACTTTAATGAAGCGATGTTTGATGGAGTAAATCAAAACATAGTTAAATACAATACCAGCCAAGCCCAACAGTACTTGATAAAAATGGGTTACTTGAATCATCAAAAAGACAATCCAGGTAAAATTATAGATGATGTTTACAGGATGACAGAAACCAATCACCATTAAATAGCGAGAGAGCCTTCGAACTGGAAACCCAAAACCCAAGAGCTTCCTGTTCTCCATGATATTCAACAATCGAAGATTGGTAAAAGAGAAGTGCATCACCCAATAGGAGTTGGCAAATACTAACAATAAGAAGGTATATATCTCGGGAGTAAGCCAAGGTATCTGCATCCGCATCCACGGATCGGTATCCAATAAAATAACGACAATAGCGGTCCCTACTAAGTTCACCGTCATAATGCCCAAGAACATGATGTAACCGATGAAAAGCAGTAATTGAAATTTATTCAGATTGGAGACAAAGATTTTCCAATTGAGGGATAGTAGCCTTATAAACATTTATGATATTGGATTTCTTTGTGTTCGAACCATAAGCTAAAAGTAGAAATTGAAACCTATCAGAACACTATAATATTGTTCTCTCATGTTCTCAACTAATTTTAACAGATAAGTATCATTATTCAGAGGCAGCTCTTCAACCTCCGAATTAAAAGTTTTTGTAAACAAAGATGAGTATCGCCCCTCAATTGTTACAATAACGGGCTTGGTCTTAATTTCAACCCCACCGGCCATTACGTACCCAAATTTGACCTTTTCATTATATTTTAAAGTACTTCCACCAAAGCGAGCATCCCCTAACAGTGGGTCTGATCCCGTTGTGCTACTTTTGATCAACACATCGGATGAGAGCGAAAAGTCGACCTGAGGCCCAATCATAAAATTTGGATTCAGCGTTTTTCCTGAGAACAGATCTATGCGCGGAAGCACAGACCAACCAACGTTTCGAATGGAATAAATGACATCCGTTGCTGTAGTAATACGGGTATCAACCTCCCTTAAATCAAAGGCTGTTCTTAGTTCTTTGTAGTCCAGCTCTGTTTGAATAGATAAAGCCGATTCTGCCACACGTTTATTGTAGAAAAACCCTGTTTGATAACTCACCGATCCTTTCCACTGAATGGTATTATCTCCTAAGGTAGTTTCTTGCTGAGTGAAGTCGGAAATCGCAATTCCGCTTTTCATTCCAAACCTATTACTCTGGCTTTGAGCATTCATCGAATAAAGCCCGAAACCAATAACAAATAGCAGAGAAAATTTTAAACGCATAAAATAGAATTCATAAAAAAAGGTAGCTCCTTACAAAAGAGCTACCTTAGTATAGTTAAATCTTGTTTAGAAGGCGATACCTACTGTTAGTGCAATTGCACCGTTTTTAGCCGAATCATTAAAATCATCTTCCGCTAAATTAGTAAGTCCTGCCGTATATCTAAGACCTAAACGCAATTTGCTAACATCTACACCTGCACCAACAATTACACCATAAGCAGTGTCTTTGGTGTTGTCTTCTAGGTTCAATGCACCTGTATCGTTTTCGATTTTAGAATCTACATTAAAGTTTACATACGGTCCGAAATATACATTTGGGCGTGCACCTGGAGTAGCAAAACCGAACTTCAATAACACGGGCACTTGAATGTAATTTACTTTGAACTCAGCGTCAGAATCTTCGGCTTTAGCCCCGTACTGAGCATATAATATTTCTGGCTGAACAGACATAGGGCTCATTGGGATATCAAACTTCGCATATCCACCAATTAAAAAACCTGATTTGTATTCTACATTCTCGGTGTCGTTAAAAGTAGCATAGTTTAAGCCTCCTTTTACACCAAACTCTGGTAGTACTTGAGCTTTTGTGTTGGTCGACATTCCTAATGTCGTTACCAAGGCTAGCAATAGTATTCCAAATTGTAAGTGACGTCTCATAATTTCCTCTTTTTATGGTTGTTACTTGCTCACATAAACAGTAAACAGCGTAATTGGTTCCAAATTAAGGAGATATCAAACGAGGAGATGTTGCGGTTTTGAACTTAAATGATACTTTATTTGAAGAAATCAGCCTTGTAAATAATCCTTCAAGTACTGCCCAGTATAGCTCTCTTTTATCTCCATCACCTCTTCGGGTGTGCCTTCAGCCACAACCTGTCCTCCACCAAAGCCACCTTCCGGACCTATATCTATAATCCAATCTGCCGATTTGATGATGTCTAAATTGTGTTCAATGATAATCACCGAGTGGCCGGCTTCTACCAATTCATTGAAGGCTGCTAGAAGTTTAAGAACATCTTCAAAATGGAGACCCGTAGTAGGCTCATCAAAGAAGTATACCGTATGCTCAGAGCTTTGCTTTGTTAAGAAGCGAGCAAGTTTTACACGTTGAGCTTCCCCTCCCGATAAGGTAGTTGCGCTTTGCCCAAGCTTCAAATAGCCAAGTCCAACATCTTCAAGAGGCTGAAGTTTGTTCGTAATCGGGTTCTCGTCTACAAAAAAATCAATGGCTTCAGAGATAGGCATCTCTAGCACATCATGAATGTTCTTACCTCGGTACTTTACATTCAACACGTCCTTACGGAAACGTGCGCCGTTACAAACTTCACACACCAACTCGATATCGGCCATGAACTGCATTTCAATTTTTTGAACCCCTTCCCCTTGGCAAGCTTCACATCGACCACCCGGTACATTAAAAGAAAAATGCCCTGGGGTATAGCCCATAATCTTGGCTTGGCGTGTATTGGCAAAAACATCTCGGATACCATCAAACGCTTTGGTGTAGGTAGCCGGGTTTGATCGGGATGAACGTCCAATAGGGCTTTGATCTACCATTTCCACATTGTGGATACTTCCCATTCCCGATAGATCTCTGAAACGACCTACTTTTTGATTGTATGAACCGATATGCTTCTGAATTCCTGCGTACAGTGTATCATGCACTAAGGTTGATTTCCCTGAACCTGAAACACCTGTTACTACCACCATCTTACCCAGTGGAAATTCTACGTCAATGTTTTTGAGGTTGTGCTCGCTAGCCCCTTCCACTTTAACGGATCGACCATTTCCAGGCCTACGCTTTTTAGGCACTTCAATTTCTTTACGACCACTCAAAAACTTACCCGTAAGTGTGTCCGCTTTTAGTAGCGCCTCATAATCACCTTCGAATACAATTTCACCACCGTGCACACCCGCAAATGGGCCAATATCTATCACATTATCCGCTGCTTTCATCATTTCTGGATCATGCTCTACAACCAGAACGGTGTTTCCAATATCACGTAGTGATTCGAGAATTCGTATCAAACGGTCGTTGTCTCGAGGGTGGAGACCAATTGTTGGCTCATCAAGTACGTACATACTACCAATGAGTGAACTCCCTAATGCATTCGCCAAGCTTATCCTTTGAGATTCCCCACCACTTAGTGTATTTGCCAAGCGATCTAATGTGAGATAGTCTAATCCAACTTCGTCTAAGTATTTCAGGCGTTTTCTAATTTCGTATAATATTTGTCCTGCTACGCCTTGTTCAAACTCCGTGAGTTCTAACTCATCAAAATAAGTACGAGCATGTCCTATGGTAAGCTCCGAGACTTCCCCAGCATGCATATTTCCTACTTTCACATATTGGGCATCTTTTCGAATTCTATATCCTTCGCAATCAGGGCAGCGGCTATATCCTCTATATCGAGCATATAGCACACGCATATGTACTTTATATGCTTGTGACTTCACATCATCAAAAAACTTCCAGATACCTATATAAGGTCCTTTGCCATGCCAAATTATTTTCTTCACTTCTTTAGGCAAATCGATATATGGGGTATCGATGGAGAACTTATCTTGCGCCGCTACTTTAATTAGATCTCTTAGATGTGTACTGAATTTCTGAGAGTCGAAAGGAGCAATAACTCCTTCTCGAATTGTTTTTTCAGGATCGGGGATTACCAAATCTTCATCTATACCCGCTACTTTACCGAAGCCTTCACATTTATTACATGCTCCGAAGGGGTTGTTGAATGAAAACATTTGCGGGGTCGGCTCGGCAAACTCCATTCCGTCTAGTTCAAAACGCTCGCTAAACGGAAGCTCTTCCCCATTTCTGATTTTAATGGATAGTCGACCAGCACCATTTTGAAAGGCAGTTTCTAAAGATCCCGCTATGCGTGTAATCGTAGCTTCATCATCTTTTAATACCAAGCGATCTACTAAAACTCGATAGTCTGTGGCTTTTATTTTCTTTAGGTCAAAATCATCTGCCGTGATTTCAGTAATCTGCTCATCTTTGATGTTCAGTAATCGAGTAAAGCCTTTCTCTTTTAGAACTTTCAGTTCTTCGTTGAGCTTCTTCTTCTCGTGTTGCGGAATGGGGTACAGTATATAAAAACGAGTGCCTTCTTCTTGGCTAGCGTAGAGATCCTCTATAACTGTTTTTGGAGTATCTTTTTTGACTTGTCGACCCGAAATCGGTGATATCGTGCGCCCGATGCGAGCAAACAGTAATCGTAGGTAGTCATAAATTTCGGTGGTAGTCCCTACGGTAGATCTTGGGTTACTGGTGGTTGTTTTTTGCTGAATGGCCATCGCTGGCGATATACCCTGCATAAAATCTACATCAGGCTTATCCATGCGCTCTAAAAATTGCCGAGCATAACTGGAAAGGCTTTCCACATAACGGCGCTGCCCCTCTGCGTAGATAGTATCGAAAGCTAAACTAGACTTCCCCGACCCAGAAACTCCTGTTACCACCGTGAGTTTATTACGAGGTATTTCGACATCTATGTTTTTTAAGTTATGCGTTCGAGCACCCTTTATGATAACCGGGCGTTCTAACGCATCTTCTTTTGCTTTCTTTGTAGCCGTTTGTTTTTCAGACATGCATTTAATTTTGTGGAACCCTGAATATAATGCTTTGAGATAATTCTGTAGATAATTTCTCTAACAATAATTGTGCTAAAATGATTTAGATTTCCTGCATATTCTATGTAAAAATTTGCCTTAGTTCTTCGAATATATCCTCAGCATTTTGATATGCTCGACAGCTTAACTCATTCGAACCCAATATCATTGCAGAAACTTGGCTTTCTTTCTCTTTTTGGTAGAAGCAATGTACGGGTTTATTTAAATGCAGGGCCCGTCCAATTTCATAGCCTACGCCAAGCGAAGCGGTTGTAACGTCGGCAATTACAATGTCTGATTCTCTGAGCCACTTCATGTCTTGATCATGTATTTCCTGATCCGACATTTTTTCTGAAGGCTTTTCATCCCCTATGTGTTCGGTAAGAACCTGTCCATACTTTTTAAGCTCATCAATAACTTTGCTATACAGTTCACGATGGTCGCGCCCTCCTCGTATGGATCCAGAAAAATAAATCTTCATATGCAGTATCACTTTAGATGAAATTAGACACCAAAGGTACTGGTCTTAAGCCACTTATTTGGATGAAATGCATAAAAAAAAGGGAGAAGCTTATCCAGCTCCTCCCTTTAATAACTAACAATAGGTTTTTAAAGTTTTATAGGTAGTTAAGACGAACAGAACCGCCAGAAGTTTTAGCTTTTATTCTAGTTCCACCACCGTTTAAAGTGCCCTCGATCTCATCTCGTTCGTATTCGCCGTTAAAATTCTTCAAATCTGCGCGTACGCTACTACCGTCTAAGTCGATATTATATCCTAATTCTTCAGGTACTTTTACGGTGATACTTCCACCTGAAGTCTTTAAATCGATATGGTCTTTAGGCGAAATCACTTCGGCACGAATGGAACCACCACTAGTACGAGCATCAACATTCCCTGAGATTCCTTCTAAAGTGATGCTACCACCCGAGGTTTTCACATCTAAATCACCTGTAATTTGTTCTGCTGTAATACGTCCACCACTTGTTTTTGCATATACAGAACCTTCAATATCGCCTAGCTGAATTGAGCCGCCAGAAGTGTGGAGGTCAATATTACCAATTAAACCTAGAGCTTTTATTGACCCCCCACTTGTCTTGGCTTTCTGTTCTCCGTTTAAATTGCTGAGCTCAATGCTACCCCCTGAGGTTTTTAATTCTGTTTTAGAATTGGTTGGAGCCTTCACTACAAAAGAAATGGACGGTTGATTTGAGTTCCACTTCCAGTTTCTTCTATTCTCTCTAGTAGCGTGTGCCACTACTTTGTTGCCCTCTTTGTAGATTTCGATTTCCCAATCTTTTAGGTCTTCTTCTGATGCACTTACATAATCGCCTCTTTTGCGAACGTACATTTCTACAATTACTTCATCTGAGTTGCTACCGATTACGTCAATGCTTCCTCCAGAAGTGCGAACATCAACCGTAACATTATTACCTACACCGAATCGCTCTATTTTATATGCGTCTTTACTTGATTGCGCCCACCCCAGTTTTGCCGCTGATAACATCAACACCATAATAAGTGTGAATGACACCGCTACTTGTAACTTAAATCTTTTTGCTCTATCCATGATTGCTCCATTGTTTTTGAACTCGCTGCCCTTACGGCACTAACTTGTTCTTGTTTCAAAGTCTGATTTATAGACGATGAAAAATTGCAATCGTTACCTAAACCCATAAAAAAAGGTGCCTCAACTTCATAAGAGTAAACTCCTATGTTGCCAAGACACCCCTAACTACGGGTTGTTAGTTATTTTATATAAGTAGCTTAGTTTTCTATTCTTCTACTTCGCTCTCCTCTTCGTCCTATATCTTGGTAGAACGGCACTAGTTGATCGTCCACAAATTTGTTGTAGGCATTACGAGTTTCAACAAAACGATCTTCGAGAATCTCGAATACTTCCGCTTGTTGCTGGGTTGGGGCGAAATCAGCACCATTGTACATAATATCACTACCCAGAGCACTTAACCTGCCATAGAGTTTCATCGGACCTCTAAAGGCATCCTCGCGAGCACCCGTTAGGTTTACATCGTATAGATTGGCCTCTATTTCTGTAACTCGCTTATTTAGGGCTTCTGCTCGTTCAACAATTCGGCTTACTTCTTGTGAATTCCGAGTTTCGTTGAGTCGACTAATTAAGTCTTCGAATTCTTTTCGAACCCATTCGATTTCATTAATTAATGTTACCGTCTCATTTAATTGATCGCGTATCTCTAAGCCGAATGCCACTTGCTTTTCGATATCCTGAATGGTGCCAGTTGAACTCGGATCTTTGCGGACAAGTAATTTTTGTGTTTCTACTTTATCGCCAACTGTTACACGAACGGTATACTCGCCCGGAACCACACGAGGTCCTAATTGACCTCTCCAAAGATCCAGATCCCAAGTTACTAAAGGCCTCCATCCATCATCTCGGAGCGGAACCCATGGTTTGTTAGGAGGAGCTACACGTAACTTTGGCTGGAATGAACGTTCATAGCTTAAATCCCACCAAACGCGGTTAATTCCTTCGTTTGCAGGACCACTTAGCGTTCGAACCAATTCGCCTCGGCCATCTAATATTTCAACCTTAGCGTTGCCCTGCCCTTCTTTTACAAAGTAGTTGATACCTGCGCCATACGGAGGATTCTGGCCTCGGATATGCGTACGGCGTTCCGTTTTGATTCCCTGAATGCTATAGAATCGATAGGTAGGTCTCATCGTGAATACATGAAGATCTTTCTTCATCACCGATGCACTTAATTCTCGCAATGGACGAATGTCATCCATAATCCAGATTCCTCGACCGTAGGTTCCTACAACAAGGTCATCAAAATGAGATTGAATGGTTAACCAATAGATAGGCGCTGAAGGCATGTTATTTCGCAATGGATACCATTCACCACCATCGTTGGGTGAGAAATAGACTTGGTTGTCCGTTCCCGCAAATAAAAGCCCTTCTTGTTTAGGATCTTCACGTACTACATGCACGTAACTATGTACCGACTTTGGAATTCCATCGCTGATTTTCTTCCAGCTTTTTCCATAGTTCTCGGTTTTATAAATGTAGGGATCAAAATCTGCCTGTTGATGAAAATCGACACTTATATAAGCCGTACCGGCATCAAATCTGGACGGCTCTATATTCGCAATAGTACCCCATTCTGGCAAGTTGGGGATGTTCTTGGTTACATTTACCCAATTCTCTCCTCCATCTCTAGTAATGTGCACTTGGCCATCATTACTACCGGTCCAAATCACGCCTTCTTCAAGCGATGATTCAGCAATTGCAAAAAGGGTAGCTCCATCAAAGGTCATTAAATTATCAACTGCCACCCCACCTGAAGAGAGCTGATGGTCTTTGATATTTTGTGTAAGGTCGGGCGAAATAACTTCCCAACTCTGCCCTTTGTTATTGGTAACATGAACATATTGGCTACCCACATATACTTTGTTATGATCGTGTGGAGATATATAGATTGGGAAGGTCCAGTGCCATCTAAACTTCAGGTCTTTGGGAGCCCAACCATAGGCTGCTTCTGGCCATACTCGAACATTTCTGGAATGCTTATTCCGGCGATCGTATACCTCTAAGCCTCCATCATAACACCCCGACCAAACGGTATATCCATCTACAGTATCAGGGATTCCAAACCCACTTTCACAACCACCAACGGCTTCCCATAGTCCTAAAGGAATAAAACCCATGCGGCTGTTACTAGGTCCTTTGTATGAATAACCATCTTGGCGATTTCCATACACATTGTAGGGAATGTCATTATCTACGTGAGCGTGATACATTTGTGCAATTGGAAGCACGTGCTGCTCGAATGATTTTCCATGATTCAAGGTAATGCCTACGCCCCCATCATGAGCAACCATAAAGCGATCTGCATTCGTTGGGTCGATCCAAATATCATGATTATCACCACCACCACGAGGAGGGTTTGACACTATTGTTTTACCTCCGTCAATCGACATACTAAATCGGACGTTAGCGAAGTACAGTCGGTCTTCGTTTTCTGGATCTACCGCAAAGCGTGTGTAGTAGGGCGCTCTTTCATTTAGTGTGTGATTACGAGATACCAAGGTCCAACTATCGCCACCGTCATTAGAGCTGTAGAAACCTGGGCTACTTTCTTCTGTAAGCACATACACTCTGTTTGAGTTACTTGGCGCCACACGAACGGCAACTTTACCTACTGGATTTTCCTCAGACCCCGGAAGTCCTCGCCCTACACCTGATAACTTTTCCCAGTTCTTTCCGCCGTCTTTTGAACGATATACTCCACTATGAGCCCCACCACTTTGTAGGTTCCAAGTATCGATCTGAATTTGCCAGAAACTAGCATATACCGTATTCGGGTTGTTGGGGTCGATATCCATATCAATACATCCAGTGTCTTCATTTACATGAAGTACTTTTTCCCACTGCTCTCCACCATTGGTGGTCATATAAACCCCTCGCTCTTCTTGAGGACCGAATGCATGCCCTAAAGCACACGCATACACGATATCTGGATTTCGAGGATTTACAACAATTCGTCCAATACGTCCTGTTTTTTCCAGACCCATTTTTGTCCATGTCTCACCATAATCAAGAGACTTATAGATACCATCGCCCATAGCGTGAGCAGGCCTTATTAAAAAGGTTTCGCCTGTACCCGCCCACATTTCGTTGGGCGCCGATTCAGCAACCGCCAATGCCGAAACGGAGGATGAGGTTTTATCATCAAATACAGGTTTCCAGTTCGTGCCATAATCTGTGGTCTTCCATATACCACCTGAAGCCGCTCCTACCACCGCGGTTGAAGGATCTCCGGGAACTCCTATAACGGCAATCGTTCTATTGCCATCGGGACCAATATGCCGGTATTTAAGTTGGTTGTATTGGCTTGGTTGAAGGGATTGTGCTATTAAGGCTGATGTACACAGCCCACTAATTAGAGCCGCCCCCAACCATTTGGTTGAGGTCTTAAATAAATTCTTAAACATAGTAGTTAGTCTAGATTTTCTTCTTGAAATGAATCATCTATTATTTATCGATTAAGAATGGTTTGTCGGCAATATTAGCCTCCACCCCTTCTTTCGATTTGGCCACCATTTTGGCTACTTCTACCATCAGCTTATCGTTGTTTATAACAATACCACCTTTAATGGTGTGAACGATACCTTTGGTTCTATACATCTCGCCTTCTTTATTCAAGGTTACTGCACCAAATGAATACAAGAATCTCAAGTTGTGAAGCGGACTTCCATCCACAATCAACAGATCCGCTTTGTAGCCAGGGTGTACTAAACCAATTTCGTCTTCTAAGCGCAGGGCTTTCGCACTATTTTGGTTAGCTGCCTTCAGAACTTCAAGCGTATGCATCCCTGATTCTCTAAGTAGTTGGAGCTCTCGAATATTCGAGAAACCCGGTGTTGCCCAGATGTAATTATCATCCGTCCCGTACGCTACAGTACCCCCTCTTTTGTTGAACTCGTAGATCAAATCGCCCCATAAGTCATAAGCCTCATACCAAGTTTGCTCGTCATCCGAAGTCCATTCGTAGTGGTATGAACCATGATATGCAGGGTTAGGTAGGTTCCACTCAATGAGTGATTGGTGGGTATACTTTTCGTGCCAAGGAAGACTTTGTGCTCTAATGATATCACGGTTCGCCTCATATACAACTCGTGTTGGCTGCATGATTACTCCATAGGCTGCCAGGGAATCGGCTACTTCACCCAATAGACGGTCTTTGTCGGCCTCTTGCCAAACACGTCCAGCTTCTCTGAATCGGTGATTTTCGTTATCGAAGTTATAATCTCGAGGGTAGTCTTGCACTACACGATCTAAAGAAGATTCAGCGTATCCGTAGTGATGCAAAATAAAGGTAACTCCGTGTCGAGCGGCATCTACGGCATTAACCACGGCTGTATTTGACGGAGGTATATGAACCCCTGTAACGCCCCCTGCTTCCCACACAGCATCGGCTGCCGCTTTGAACAACTCTGAATTCCAAGTAACACCATTTAGATATACTTGCCTTGCTCCTTTTGCCACCATTTCCTTCGCAATTCGAGGAGCATTATTTGGGTCTTCAAGAAAAGCTTGGTCATAATCTAGGTTTGCACCCCACGACCACAATGGATACATACGTGGTGCTAAAATTTCATTTTTCTGTTCCTTCTCTACCTCATTCATTGCACTTACAACACCTCTATCTGAAGCTGGCCCCAATGTTGTAACGCCGTGTGCTAGTTTTAAATAGTAGATATACTCAAGTGGCATGGGTTCTTGGCGAAGGTGAGCATGCAAGTCTATGAGGCCAGGCATTACATACTTGCCCGTTGCATCTATAATTCTATCACCGGTTGGCCGGCTTGAGTCTCCTCTTCTTTCTGCTGTAACGGGATCAAAAGGAATCATTTCCGTGATCATGTCATTCTCAATCACGATATCAAATGGTCCAATGGGTGGGCCCCCATGTCCTGGGATCACCATGGCGTTTCGAATCACCAAACGGTCGTATGGCCCTTCGGCTAAATCACCAAATTTCTTTTGTGCAGTTGCTGTCATAAGCATAGACAGCCCAATAATTGCTATTAAACAAGTTCTTCGTAGTATCTTCATACGACCCTCTTTTTGTCCCTAATTGAATTGATTCGTCAATAAAAAAACTGCCCTTGATCCTTCAACCAAGAGCAGCTTATTGTTAGTTATATCTTAGTACATATCTTTTTTACCGAGCTTGTTTTCCTGCTCGTCAACCATTTTGCGAACATCTTCTAAAAGCTGCTTCGCATCATAAATAATACCGTCTTTGATGGTGTACTTAACGCCACCAACACGCTCGATTTCATTTACACCTTTTAGTCTAATTGCTCCGTTTCCATAAAGAGATTTGAAGTTCTCTAGTGGGTTCTCTTCAACAATCACTAAATCGGCGAGTTTACCCGGACGGATTATACCTCTATCGATGGTTCCACCACTTGCTTTTACAAGCTCTTCAGCACCATAAAGGGTTGCAGAACGAATAACTTCTAGTGGGTGGAAACCGGCTTCTTGTAGCAACTCAAATTCACGAATATATCCGAAACCATAGGTATTGTAGATAAATCCAGAATCAGAACCTGTAGTTACTCTACCACCAGCGTTCTTGTAATCGTTTAGGAATTGCATCCATGTGCTATAAAATCTCTTCCACTCAATTTCATCTTGAGTAGTCCAATAGAACCAGTACGAACCATGCGCACGACGACTAGGCTTATAGAAATCCCAAAGTGTTGGGAGCGTGTAATCTCTGTGCCAGTCTTTATTTCTAGCACGCATAACGTCACGGCTTGCTTCATAGATTGTCATGGTTGGGTCCATGGTAAAGTCTAAAGCGATAAGCTCCTCAATCATAGCGTTCCAACGCTCACTACCTGGCTCAACAATTTTATTCCATTGGCGGGCAACTTGGCCAAATCTGTGTTGCTCGTTCATGTAGTTATGATCGATTGGGTAAGGCTGTACATCATGGCCTTCGTAAAGGCTTTCAAATAAACCGTAGTAATGTGTTTGTGCGCCTAATCCTAAGCGTGCGGCATCCAATGTATTCATGCGAACTACACCTGCTTGATCTAAGTGAGCCGTAGTTCCCATTCCAAGCTTGTTGGCTTCGTCTATAGCAGCTTCCATGATTTCAGGATCATGTGCACCTAGCTTTAATCCATCAATACCTACCTTATTTGCCCAACGTACCCACTCACGAACCGTTTCAGGGTCGTTCATGTCGCCGCCTTTCCATCCTTTTCCAGATGATCCGATACGGTGATAGCTCACCATTCTAGGAGCAGCGATTTCATTTTTCGCACTACGCTCTTTTTCACTTAACGACCAGTCAACGCTAGAAAAAGGTACACCACGTACCGTTGTAACACCGTGAGCTAACCATAGTTTGTACACGTAATCTGCGTTTGGTACTTTTGGCTGACCACCCGTATGCACGTGAAGGTCAATAAAACCTGGCATGAGGTACATTCCCGTAGCGTCAATCTCTTTGGTAGCTCCTGATGGTCTTCCACGATCACTTATCGGTACACCAGGGTATCCTACACCGTGAATTGAAACAATCTTATTGCCTTCAATAACTACATCTTTTGGTCCTGAAACAGGTCCACCAGTTCCATCAATAATGTTTACGCCACGAATGATGAGCCGATCGTATGGGCCCTCACCTCGATCTCGTTTTTTGCCCGGTTCTGATGGCTGAGCAAAAGCCGCTGTGGTTCCTATGGCAAGGAGTACTAAAAGCAGCGCCTTAAGTCGTAGCCCCAGCTTTATGTTGTTAGTTAGTTTTGATTTCATATTCCCCATTAGATGTTCCTCCATCTGTATTAGGTAAATTAGGTTAATGATAGTGTGTAAGGCATACCAAATGGCATCAGCATACCTTAAAATTAGTTTATAGCTACGGGCACTCCCCCTCCGCCACCATTTCCAGAGCTTTGTCCTTTTGTGCCTTTCAGTAAGAATACTGCAGCTACAATAGTGGCTCCCACAATGATGACACCTGGTAAGTGCCTAGCTAGAAATCCTTTTTTCTTTTTGGGTGTAATAGTTTGAACGAGTTGCTCATCCAGTTTTTCTAATTCCTGAGCATAGTTTTCGTAAAAACTCTTTATTTCTAAGGTATACATGATATCCGATGCAACATCGTATCTAATGATATACCCATTTAGAATGGTTTCGCTCGCGTTGTTGCTTTGATTTTGAAGAAAGCCCACGTAGATGTAATCGGTATACAATTTTTCAGCAGCTTCTTTTAAATCTTCCTTTATAGGACTAAGCAATATGCGTTGTTTAAGCTCATCATCTAAAGCATTATCAATTTCGGTTTCTGACTTGTAATACACTTTCCCATCAGCTTTAAGTACAGCTGAAGTACGTTGGGTGATGGCTTCTTGAATATCATTTTCAATGCCTTCGAAGTGCATGCCTAGAAATGCGACACGGATAATTTTTTGAGTCTCCGTAGTGTGTAATGCACCAAAACTCGGCACCGATGTGGCGCCGAGTATGCTGATGCATAATATTATGGATACAAATTGTTGTATTCGACTCATACTTAATGATGAACTAATTTCATCTCATCTTCAAATTAAACGTCTGGGTTTGCCAAGGTCTCGTTTGAAGGAATCGGCAAGAGTGTACCCGGAGTGGTTACCGCATCTTCACCTGGTAACCAAGCTGGAGATGATGAACCAAAACGATACATGTCATTGAGTCTTCTACCTTGAAGGTATAAATTTGCTCTGCGCTCATGCTCAATGAACTGAACCAAATCATCCGCTACCGTTACATTAGGAAGACCATCTTCATCTCTAACCGTATTGATGTGGTTTCTTGCCTCGATGTTATTCACACCGATATACTCTTCAGCAATAATCAGGTGCATTTCTCTCCACGATAACCATGTTAATGGCGAGTAGTTCTCAGTATATGCCGAGGTATTTAAGAAATCGTTTCTGATATCCTCAAATCTAGGATCAATCGTTCCTGTTTTTGGATCGTCGATTGCCTCGTAAGTCACCCCATCTCTAGAAGCCGTAGTTGCAGGTAACAATGAAATCTCACCTCTACTATTTACTTGATTTGCTAGATAGTTGGTTAGCTGTGCCGAGTTGTAATCGAAGGTAGCTTTATAATCTGTACTCATAAGTGCGAGAGCTTCCATAGCATCAGCACTTGCACCCGTTCCAGTAACTACTGGGTCGGAAGGAGTAGTGCCTTTAGGGTTTAGCAGTTCCCAAACGCCTTTAGCATGCTTCGCTCTTGCACGTAACCCATAAGCCTGAGCTTCAAGTGTTTCATCATTAATGGCTTGAGCAACTGTAAGTGCACTGGTTGCATGGTCAATTGCTTGATCATACAACTGGCTCATGTTGTCTTCACCAATAGCCGCAGATGTTTCCTGCTTGTTCGAGAACACAAAGTTATCGTACGAGTCAGCGATAGTAATTCGAACTAGTGCTGAGTAGAGATAAACTTTGGCTAAAATTGAACGATCTTCGAGTTCGTTGTTTGTGTCAAACTCAGAGATTGAAGCGATAGCAAGATCTGCCATATATCGAGCACGGCTGATATTTGGGAATCCAGCTACGGTAATCTCGTTACTATCGAAATCAATTCGGCCTTCGTTATAGGTCTTATATGATTCGTAAGAGCCCGTCCAGTAAATTTCATCACTTATGGTTGAAGTGGAGGCATACACCCATCCAGTTCCCACCATTAATGAATTTAGCAGACCGTTTTTAATACCCGCTGCCGACGAAGGAGATGTCACATCTTCTTCCGTCAAACTGTTAGGGTTACTCACGTCGAGTAAGCTGTCGCAGCTTACTAGCGTTACACTCATGGCTAATAAACCATATACCATGAGATTCGAAATACGTTTAAATGTCAATGTCTTCATAATAGCTTTCCTATTTGTATTAATTTTTCTCATCACTGTTTAGCTTAGAAGCCAAATTTCAGTGTTAAGGAATAGCTCCTTAGTAGTGGGGTACCGTAGGTATCCATTCCACCACCAAAGTTTTCACGTAGAGAAGCTCCACCACCACGGCTTGCTTCACCGGTAGCAAGTGGGTCAACGCCACTGTATTTAGACCAAAGAGCTAAGTTATTACCTGTAGCGGTAATAGAAGCACTTTTAACTCCTAGTTTTTCTAAAGTCTCTTTTGGCACCGCATAAGAAATGCTCAAATTGCTCCAACGGATGTAATCCGCTTTCTCAATTTCATTCAAGCCATCAAATGGCGACAGTGCTAAAATTTCTGTTACCCATTTTCTTCCCGCGTCAATTCGTTGCTGAGTAGTACTTGCAGGGTTCTTTAGAATGGCTTCAAGCTCTGTAGATTTCATAAAGTTTCTACCGATACCTGAGTTCGTTCTTCTGAATGCCCCTGTTAAGTTATGGTGGTAGTAGTTACCCGCTGCATATTGGAAACGCGTGCTTACTGAGAAGTTTTTAGGCAAGCTAGCCATGAAACCAAATGAACCTTCCCAATCTGGTGTTGGCTTACCGAGGTAGTGATCTAAGTAACTAGATCCACCTGGAAGTGCTTGGCCATCTTCGCCAGCTACCATTACTGCCGAGTTGAAATCACTTGGGTTTACCGGACCAGCGAAATACGCCTCTAGTTCTGCTTGGCTATCAGGAATACCATCTTGGTTAGTATCAAATGGGAAGTCCACACCTGCTGGAAGCATTGCACCAAAGTAAGAAGCTGGTGCATAACCTTCCTTGATGTACATTCTGTCACGTACATAGGTCGCATCAATCTTAATTGGCGGCGCTCCACCTAATGAATTTACTTGCTCGTATAGATACGCTGCATTCGCAAATACATTCAATTGGAAGTCTTTCTTCTGAATTACATCCGCATTAATCGAGAGTTCTAAACCACTCGCAATCAGCTCACCAGCATTAGTTAACTGTGGAGTAGTGAAGCCACCTGAAGGCGCATACGTTCTATCAATAAGAGCATCTTGTACTACACGATCCCAGTAGGTTGCTTCAAAACCAACACGGTCTTGCATGAAGCCTAATTCAAAACCGATTTCCCACTCAGTGGCTACTTCCGGCTTTAAGTCTTGATTCCCTAAGTTCCCTGGTACAACACCAGCACCGTCGGGTGAGTTAACAGGTACGTAGGTTGTGAAGCGGTCAAAGGCTCCAGGCTGCTGCCCAGATTGTCCCCATGCACCACGAACACGGAAAGTTGATACACTTGGAATCTCAAAATCAAAAGCATCTGTTGGTAAGAACGAAACAGAAACTTTAGGATAGGTAGCGTAGTTGGTTTCATCACCAAAAGCACTACTAGCATCCAATCTTAATCCACCTGTTACATATAGGTAATCTTTGTAATCAATTTGTTCTTGAACGAACATTCCTAAATCAACTACTTCTAAGAACGACGATGATGCCGTTTGTGAAGCCGTTGCTCCTAACACTTCAAGACCTGGTCCTGAGAAATTCTGTCCCGATCCTGTAGATGAGTTAATTTCATCACGCGAACCTTGGAAACCAGCTACGAAAGTGGACTTCACATCTTCGTTAAAGTTTTTCGTCCAGTTTACTTTACTCTCGAAGCTCCATACTAACTGCTGACGAGTACCAATAGTTACTGAACCATCCGAAGTTGGTGCTACACCATCTACGGCATACTGGAAACGAGCAAATCTTCTACTACGCTGATCTCTGTAATCAAGTCCCATCGATGCATCGATTGAAACCTCATCAGAGGGTAAGTAGTTTGCTTGAAGTACAAAACGACCTTGGTTGGTGTTATCTGTTACTTCAGGATAGGTACCTTCACGAACCGTTGCGAAGAATGGAATACCGAAGGTATCGTACTGGCTCGCTTGGCCCACACGTTCAGGCTTTGCATAGCGCGACGTACTTGTTGGAGTATAGATTGTAATACCACTTTCGTAGATACTCGTGTTTGAGTTGGTGTAAGCGGTTTGAAGTCTAAGAGTGAAATCGTTGGATGGAATTAAATTCAAGTTCCCGTTAAAAAAGAACTTCTTGTAAAGGTCATTCGCATCACCAATAGCGCCGCCATTAAAGTTACTTGGGCTTGGATCGAAAGGTCCATCAGTATGAGTATAGCGAAGATTAGCAAAGTATGTCATCCCTTTACCACCACCTTGCACTGAACCTGAAATCTCTTGTCCCATTCCTAATCCGTAGAGGTCAATCAATTGAATAGGTGACTCGAAAGGCTCATAAAAATCTACTTCTAATCCCAAGATGTCTTTTACATTTTGTTGCTCTGAAGCAGACTCAACAAAACCAGTATTCGCTTTGAATCGGTTTGGCATTTGAATGAACTGAGTGTTCAATTCGATATCAAACTGAGGAGCTGATTCTTGGCTACCTTGCTTGGTGAAAATCTGAATTACCCCTGCATTTGCTTGCGAACCATATAAGGTTGCGGCCGCGGGTCCTTTTAGGATCTCAACTCGTTCAATAGAATCAAAATTGATATTACCGAGCCCTGAAGGCGCCCCAATATCGGCATTTACGCCCGGTGCAAAACCACCGGCTCCAGCAACACGAACTCCATCAACATAGATGATAGGCTGGTTACTCATCGATAAACTAGAAGTACCACGAATTCTGATTTTAGGCTCCTGATCAACAGCACCACCCTGTCCGTTTATGCTAACCCCAGATACTTTTCCTAAGAGTGCATCTTGTACAGAATTTGAAGCAACACTTTCAACATCCTCGAATTTTACAGAGGAGATGGTATGACCAACCGACTGTCGCTCAACGGCAGCACCGGTACCAGTTACTACTAATTCGTCGAGGTTAAGGGTACTAGGGAAGAGTGTGAAATCGAGCTGCAACTCCTCTCCTGCTGATAATTGAATATTTTTGTCTTCCGAGCGGAAGCCAACACTTCGTGCTGTTACAGTTAATGGAACGCCTGCTGGCACGCTATTTAATACATATTCACCATCGGCATTGGTTATAGCCCCTAGTGTTTTTGCATCCAATTGAATAATTACGGTTACTCCGGGTATGGTCTCATCGTTGGTATCCATTACGGTACCTCTTACCACACCAGATTGAGCCATTGCTTCGCTTGCTATAAGCGCGACGAAACACAGTAAAAGAGATTGTATCGCTCTTTTCATAGAACTCCTGTTGTTTATCGAATACACCAATCTTTGACCACCCTATTGCTAGGCTAGCTGAGTTAGTTTGTACTCGTGTTAGTATTTTTCGTGTTCAAATCGATAAAAGTATTGTTAGACTACTTTTCCGTTTCCCTGAGCTGCTTTTTTAGATCAGCAACTATTTTTCTATCCGGCTCAAACAATAAACCAGAAGTCCGCGAGTTGAAGTGGGGTAATAGACCCTTTATTTTTCCCTAATAATTTCACTTTTAAACGAACAATTTGGTTGACTTTAAACCGAACTCTTCTCGCCTTTGAAAAGGCGTTGTGCAAAATCTCACAAAAATATTTTTAATCAACGGCCCTTCTGTTAAAAGAAGTAAAGCAAATTGAACGCCCTTTAAACCTTTAAGAGCTAATTTTTATGAGAGTTATTACTAAGAGCACTTTAATTGCCGTGTGTGTCAAAGTTTGTGGGCACTGAAAATATAGGCGAGTATTCTTTCTCAATTTTTACGCTCAACAAGCTCCATAAAAAAAGCACTCACCGTAGTCCGATGAGTGCTTCAAATAACCGTCCCAATTTTACTTATTTATATCGAGCTGGAACTCCTTCTGCTGGTAGTGAATTTTTGATGAATTCACGAATGTGTTCATTCGATGTAGCTAAATCTTCTGTTCTTAAATACATCATATGCCCACTTCTATAGCCTTCAAACTTAAAGCGATCTCGCATTTTGCCACTTGGGTCGAGATTCCACATCGTATATTTAGCTGAAAAATAATCGGTAGCTCCATCATAGTATCCTGATTGCACCAATACTTTCAGGTAAGGATTTTCTGCCATAGCCTTTCGAAGCATCTCTCCGGTTTGGTTACCGTCTCTATTCCATGGTCTTACTGGCCCCGACACGTAATACTGCAAGTCTGTTTTAAAACCTAACACATCTTGCACGTAATGGTTGATGGCTGGAGTGAATGAATGCTTCCAAGATGAATATTCAGCTGGGTAATCGTAACTATCACCACCGTCTGTTTTATCGATACCGGTATATCTAGAATCTAAACGGCCAATCGTATAGCCTTCATCTCTCATTAGCTCTTTCCAAAAAGCAGAGGCAGGTACTTCCAAATTATAATCCAATACAAAGTCTTCGCTAAGGCCTATATATCGGGCTAATTTCCTGGCGATGGAATTTTTGTCTGCATCTTCAAGGAACCCTCCCCTTGATAGCGCTGGCAATAACTCATCTAGTGTAAAGTCTTCCACCATTGGTAAAAGTTCATCCAAATCTTTGCTCTGTAGATCACTAGGTAGTTGCTTATGATACCAAGCCGCTGCGGTGTAGTATGGCACTTTCAATATGGATGACATCGGAACAGGGCCTGCAGGGTTCAAGCCAAGACCAGTTGGAGATACTAAGATCACACCATTTAAGAACATCCAATGGCGCCCTTGAAGCTGACCCGCCAATCCTGAAACTCGTGGAGTTCCATAACTTTCACCAATAAGGTATTTCGGCGATCTCCATCTTTCATTCCGTGAGATAAAAGTATCAATCCAATCAGCCAAGTAGGCTAGGTCTTCATTCACCCCAAAAAATTGCTCTGGCTTACCATCGTTTAAGATGCGCGAAAAACCTGTATTCACCGGATTCACATATACGATATCAGCCACATCTATAATAGAGTGCGGATTGTCTTGGATTCCGTATGGTTGCACGGGATAGCCCTCATCATCAATTACTAATCGTTTTGGGCTAGTATATCCCAAGTGCATCCAAAGTGATCCCGCTCCAGGTCCACCATTAAAGGAGATAAAGATCGGTCTCTTTTCTTTGTTCTTTACATCGGTACGTTCGTAATAGGTGTAGAACAAGGCCGCATCGGCTTCCCCATCTTCTCCATACACGGGCTGAGTACCCACCGTAACTTTGTATGATATCTCTTTTCCCTTCACCATTACTTTGTCTGTTTTAACAATGGATGTATCCGCAGGTAGAGATCTTTTCTGTGCCTCAACAGAAGTAAACATCAATGGAAGTATCATCAACAACCAAGACGTTTTCTTCCAAACTGTAGTAACTTTTTTTGTCTTCATATTTTTATCCTCGCTTTGTTAGTAATTCCCTAATCCTTGCGAGAATAGTTCCCCCAACACAGATATCCAAAAAGCACCTCTTTTGTTTACAAGAATTAAAAATTGAAACTATTGGCTTGTTTACGGTTTTATGTAAGGATTGTAGGCTGTTTTCTGTAAGTGGCTATTCCTATAGATACATGCAAAGAAGCGGGGCGAAAAGTCTTTAAAACACGTAATAATCTGGCCTATAATTTGAATCTGCCTCATATAATCGTTATTTGGCGCTCTTATGCTGTAAATCGACAATTAAATTTTTACTGAAAAATATTATTTATGAGTTCTGAAAAAGGGAGTAATAACCTGTTTTCATCTAAACTTGGAATGATCTTAAGTGTGCTGGGTATCGCTGTTGGTACCGGTAACATTTGGAGATTTCCTAGAATTGCTGCACAAAATGGTGGTGAGGAGGGCGCCGGAGCATTTCTTATTGCTTGGTTATGTTGTCTCTTCCTCTTTTCGATCCCACTTATCATTGCCGAATATGGGATTGGCCGAAACGGACGTAAAGGTGTAGTAGGATCTTTTGTTAAACTTGTTGGTTCTAAATTTGGTTGGATGGGAGCCTTTATAGGCTTCGTAGCTACCGCCATCATGTTCTATTATAGTGTAGTTGCCGGATGGTCGCTTTTCTATTTAATTGAATCTGTGACGGCAACCATGCCCGCGAGTTTACAAGAAGCCAATATGGTTTGGAACGGTTTCCAAGATTCCATGTTGCCTTCTGTATTTCACGCCCTAATGATGTTAGGTGGTGGTTTTATCGTGATGAAAGGGATTTCATCTATCGAAAAAATCAACAAACTCCTCATTCCCGCCCTACTACTTATTGTAGTTATTTCTCTTATCCGTGCCGTTACATTACCAGGTAGTGGTGTTGGACTTACCTATTTATTCACTCCAGACTGGTCATCCTTAACGGAACCGCAACTTTGGCTTGAAGCACTAACTCAAAATGCTTGGGATACCGGTGCTGCTTGGGGTTTAATTCTGTCTTATGGTGCCTATATGCGCTCTAAAGATGACATTACCATCAGTGCCTTCCAAACAGGTATTGGTAATAACATGGTATCTATTTTAGCGGCCATGACTATTTTTGCTACCGTATTTGGTACGCTGGGAAGTACCATGAGTAATGGTGAAATCCTTGAGGTTATGAAGACTTCTGGGCCTGCATCAACGGGACTAACCTTTATATGGATGCCACAGCTATTTAATGAAATGGCGGGCGGTTCGATCTTCGGAATCCTATTCTTCTTAGGATTAACCTTTGCGGCCTTTAGCTCCCTCATCTCAATGATTGAGCTTGCTAGCCGTGTATTTGTGGATATGGGTGTTTCAAGAAAGAAAGCGACCATTGGTATTTGTGTAACTGGCTTTTTATTAGGAATGCCTTCAGCACTATCTACTGAGATTTTAGCAAACCAAGATTTCGTTTGGTCGGTTGGCCTGATGGTTTCTGGTGCATTTATGTCGTTTGCTGTTATCAAATTCGGACCAAAGAAGTTTGCTACCGAAATTGTGAACAACGGCGAGCAAAGTCATTCGCTAGGCAAGTGGTGGGAAATTATCATCAAGTATGTAGTACCTGTTGAGGTTATCACTTTACTAGGGTGGTGGATTTACCTAAGTGTGACATCATACGCACCGGATAGCTGGTACAACCCATTGAGCTCCTTCTCGGTTGCTACCATCATTGTACAATGGGGAATCGCGATGGGACTACTGTATTTCTACAATAGTAAGCTTGTTAAAAAGACGATGGAATCCAGCACACCTGTTTCCTAAGTCGTTAAGTAATCAATCTTATCGAAGCCCACTGTTTCAAAAGCAGTGGGCTTTTTTTATGCTTCTTCATTGGATATAATTGCTGAACTGTTTACCCTATCTCTATGATGAACACACTGCTTACACCAGCTTCACAATCAATCCTCATTGGATGCATATTCATAGCTATTGGGATATATCATTTCATTAACCCGGACTTTTTCATTCGAATTATGCCCGAGTATATCCCCAATCATAAAGCCATGGTATTCTGGAGTGGTGTTTTTGAAATCCTAGGTGGATTAGGAGTACTCATGCCTTTTACTCGAGAGTTTGCTGGTTGGGGACTCATCCTTTTACTCGTAGCCGTATTTCCTGCAAATATTGATATGTTTATCAAGGGCTATCAGAAAGATCCATTTTCACTGTATACTGTTCTTACCTTCCTTCGTTTACCATTGCAATTCGTGCTTATGTATTGGATATACTGGGCAGCAATTAAGTAGAAACTATGATCAAGAAAATCAGACCTTATCTTTTTTTTGGTGGTATTGGGTTCCTTTTTCTATTTATCCCACTACTTAAAGATTTTCATTTTGAATCCGCTTTTGTAGCCGCCATCCTTGGCTGCTTTTATGCCGCTTATCGTGGAAGCAACACCTCCCCAAAGACTGAATTTCAACAGCTAACAAAGACCGTTACTCACATTTATGCTATAGGCTTGGCTCCCTTTTTATTCAGCCTTTTTGCTGGATGCTTATCATTTGATGGCTTTGCTCTCTGGCTGCTGCTACCGTTGCCATCCATTCTATTTGGGTTTGCATTAGCTCGATTGATACAGAGCTTTCAGCTTAAACGCTCCTTCTTAATCACCTGCGTCATTCTTAGCTTTATCGCACTACTTGAGCTCTACCTAGAATTCATAACTCTTCCTCAAGTGTATTTCTTTAATCACGTTTGGGGTTGGTGGCCAGGACCTATTTATGATGAAGCCATCGTGGTGGGAGAATCACTACTGTTCTACAGAACTACCACCCTTCTTTGGGCACTCCTCTTTTGGTTCATTCCAGGTTGGAATACTTCCAAAATTAATACGGCCATTACTTTCCTAGCCCTCATCGCACTTCAATTTTGTTATCTCAACTTTAGTGAGCAGGGCATCATCACTCCCAATGAAAGCTTACAAGAACAATTATCAAGTCATTACTCAACCGAGCACTTTGATCTCTATTTTGATGAGGATTCCTATTCAGCAGAAGAAGTTGCGTATTGGGCAGCACGGCATGAATTTCATTTTCAACAGGTAATTACTGCACTAGAGATAGCATGGCCTGAAGAACGAAAGATTGAAAGCTATTTATATGCTCATGCTTGGCAAAAGAAACGGTTAACGGGGGCAAAATTCACTAGCTATGTACCTATTTGGTTACAGCAAGACCAGCTTCACATAGCAAAACAACAATTGGAAGGCGTACTTAAACATGAGTTAGTTCATGTGTTGAGCAAACAATTTGGCAACGATTTGTTTAATGGAAGCTATAGCATTGGTCTAATTGAAGGGGTTGCCGAAGCCGTTGCAAAAGATGCATCCCCTCAATCTACCTTAGATCAGATAATAGCTGCAAATCCTCCCTATCCGACCAACGAGCAAATGAAAGCCGCTCTAACTATCTCTGGTTTTTATTCTGCGGCTTCAGCCGTGAGCTACACCACAGCCGGTTCCTTTGTGGCTTACCTTTTGAAAGAATATCCAACGGAGAACTTCAAAGAAGCCTACCCTTCTACTGATTTTGAATCGGCCTACAACAAGCCATTAGATTCATTAATTACAGAATGGCGAAATACCTTACCGCCCATCAAAATTGATTCAGTAGATGTGCAGATATCTGAGTTCATTTTCAGCCAACGTTCACTCTTCCAAAGAAACTGTCCGCATTCCATCCCCAAAGAACTTCAGCTATGGGATCGATACCAATTAGCGGTTATCAATGAGGATACCACAACCAGTCAAAAACTCATTGAAGAGCTATATGCTGAAAACTCGACCAATGCCTTATTCAAGAGAGAATGGGTTGTTCAACAGTTAAGGGCACAACGATACGCTCCCATCTTTTATGAATATGATGGGAGCAGCACAGATAGCCTTTATACTCTCCAATTGCTACTTGGCGACACCTATACCTTGGCTGATAATTATAATGAAGCTCAAAAAATATACACTGCGCTTGAGTCGAAGTTAGCCGCTACCAAAGCAAGGAACTTCAAATATTCAGCTATGCTGCGCAGCGATTCACTCAATGCAACAGCATTCGCGAAGGCCAGATATCATAACGAATTACCGAGTCTGGAGATCATTCCAAGTCTTAATACACCAAATAGGTTATTGCTCGCCGCTAAAGCCATTGAGTTAGCACAGCATCCATATTTAGTAGAGCTAGCCACTGTACTCCTTCAAGATTCATTGCATACGGATTGGTTTGATATCTACGAACAAATAATAGAACAACTCATCTATTTAGGAGAGTTTGAATTGGCCGATGAATGGTTGATAGAGTTAGAGGCGCTTCCCCTTAGAGCCAGATACCAAGAACGCTTACATGAACTTCAAGAATGGCGTGCCTTTTATAGTCAATATTCAGTACCATTAAGCTATAATTCACAAAGTAGATAGATTACACACACGAACTATGAAGTCACACAAATTTGTACCTCATACAGCATACCAAGAGTATCCTGTGGAGGAAATGAAAGAACGCGCGAAAAGTTTTTATGAAGATTTATGCAGGCGCCGAACGGTTCGTGAGTTTTCAGACCGATCAGTTCCACGCGAAATAATCGAAAACTGTTTACTAGCCGCTGGCACCGCCCCAAATGGAGCCAACAAACAGCCATGGCATTTTGCCGTTGTTGAAAGCGCAGATATTAAGAAGAAAATCCGTGAAGCAGCCGAAGATGAAGAACATGAGTTTTATCATCGTCGCGCACCTCAAGACTGGCTCGATGACCTCGCTAAGTTTAATACCGATGAAAACAAGCCTTTTCTAGAAACGGCTCCGTACCTCATAGGCATCTTTGCGCAAAGCTACCAACTAGACGAAGAGGGTAATAAAGAGAAAAACTATTATGTGAAAGAGTCGGTTGGAATAGCCACTGGTATGTTAATTACAGCACTGCATAATGCCGGGCTTGCAACGCTTACTCATACGCCTAGCCCAATGGGTTTCTTAAATGAAATTATGGAGCGCCCTTCCAACGAAAAGGCTTTCCTTCTACTTGTGGTTGGCTACCCCGCTGATGGGGTTAAAGTACCTGATATCACAAAAAAACCTCTTTCAGATATCAGCTCCTTTCTTTAAATACACCGTGTTATTTATTCAAACCCTCTAGTATTTCTAGGGGGTTTCTCCCTTCTAAATCACTCGTTTTTCTCTCTTTTTCCTAAAAAAACCCCTCCAAACGAGCAAAAACCTCGTTTATTCTTAAAAAATTAAGGGTTCTCGGAACAATGGCCGTCTCAACCCTTTATGTATAATAGAAATACTAACGAGAGAGGAACCGAGCGACGGTTCATTAACCTTTAAACAATAGATAAATGTTAAAGAAGATATTAGCGGCTTGCTTCATTGTTCTTTGTGGAACAATGACGATGCCGGACACAACACAAGCACAAACAATTGAAGATAAAACTTGGATAAGCATCTACCTCAGTCACAATGAGATTGACGCAGATGGTTATACTGAAATGGGTAAATTCAACATACCAAAAGACATGGGTGGCGGTATTGCCATCGATCGTTATTTAAGTCCTTCATTCGACTTAAATGCGGGTCTTTATTTAGGACGTGTAGATAACGAGTTTACCGGTCAATTCAGTAAGTATATGATTAATACCAACATTACTGCTGAGTATAAATTTGCCAACGGTTATATCGTTGAAGAAGACGCAGCTATTCAGCCATTCTTATTAGGTGGTTTAGGATATGCATGGTTCGAGAAAGGAACTACACCTAACAACTCGCCTGCGGTAAGTACTGTTACCATTCCATTTGGTGCCGGTTTTGATATCCCACTAAGTGATAATGTATCATTCACTGCTAAGTCGGTATACAACCGTACCTTCGAAGATGGTATTGATGGTTATGATTATGATGATCAGAGCCACGATGATGTTTTAATTCATACTATTGGACTAAAATTCCGTTTAGGAAAAGTTGAAGATTCTGACAAAGATGGAATCCGTGATTCAGAAGATGCATGCCCAACAGTTATGGGAACTCTTGCAACTAACGGATGTCCAGATAGAGATGGTGACACTGTAATTGATTCTGAAGACAGATGTCCAAACCAAGCAGGACTTGTTGAATTTCAAGGATGTCCTGATACCGATGCCGATGGTCTTGCTAACTATGAAGACCAATGCCCAAACATTGCTGGCTCGAAAGAGTTTAACGGATGTATGGATAGCGACAACGATGGTGTGTCGGATAAAGCGGACCAATGTCCTAACGTAGCTGGAACTGTTGCAACCAACGGATGTCCAGATAGTGATGGCGACAAAGTTCGTAACGCCGTAGACGCATGCCCAAATACAAAAGGGACCATGCAGAATGAAGGATGCCCAGCCGTTAAAGCTGAGATTGAAAAAGAAGTAAATCTGATTTTCAATAACATTTATTTCGCAACTGATAAAGCTCAAATTCATGAGTCTTCAATGGAATCGCTTGATAAGCTTTATACCATTCTAGAAGATGATAAAGAATTGAATCTGCACCTTGCAGGTCATGCCGATAGTAGAGATACTAAAGAGTATAACATGCAACTGTCTATTGATAGAGCTAATGCGGTAAAGCAATACCTTGTATCAAAAGGAATTGATTCTTCGCGCATTGAAACCGAAGGATATGGCGAAACGAAGCCTATCGCCTCTAATACCTCAAAAGATGGTAAAACGAGGAACCGTAGAGTTGAATTAACTTTGAGTTATAATTAATTAGCTCTGCATTCAAGTATTTAAAAGCCTTACTCATTTCGAGTAGGGCTTTTTTATTTCCCAACTTTCTCAACTGTTTTAGTGATCTGTTAATCCTCCGATAATTCCTTAAACCCTTCTAATCATTAAAGGTTACTACATCCTAATTAGCATCAACGGGAACTTTGATGCACATTTTGGATTCAATCGACAATTCTAAACTTATTGGACAGATTATGAAACATGGATGGATACTATTACTCAGCCTATTGTTGATTCCCCTCACTCCGCTTAACGCTCAAACTCAAGATGAGAAAGTTTGGATGTCTCTAAATGTAGGGCACCATCAATACGACGGCGATTACGCCAATGAAATGATGCAATTTGATGTAGCTAAAGACCTTTCAGGTGGATTCGGGCTTCATTTCTTTCTGAATAACTCTTTCGATTTAAATTACACCTTCGACTTTGGTTCACTCGATAACGACTACCCACCTGAGACCTTCAGAAAATACTTTTTTGCTAATAATCTAAACCTGCAGTTCAACTTTGCGAATGATATCATTTTCCGAAAAGATGCTCCTCTTCAGCCATTTATAGGCGCAGGTGCTGGCGCCACATACTTCACAGGCGGTTCTGAAGACATTGACGATAATGTCTCGTTTCAAGTCCCTCTTGTAGCTGGTTTTGATATCCCACTATCGGATGGCGCTGTTTTAGTGTTCAAGTCGACCTATAACCGAACTTTCAACGATTACATCGACGGGGTTAAATATGCCGGCGAAGGACCTTTTGTTGATGATCGTGATCATGACGACTTCCTTATTCATTCGGTTGGATTAAAGTTTAGACTTACGGGTGCTAAAGACGCTGACAAAGATGGCGTAAAAGACAAAGTAGACGCCTGTCCAACGCTGGCTGGAAGTGCTCAAACGAACGGATGCCCAGATGATGATGGAGATGGCATCATCAACAGCAAAGATGATTGCCCTACCATAGCTGGAACCGCCCAGTTTAAAGGATGCAATGATAGCGATGGCGACTTCATCCCAGACAATAAAGATCAGTGCCCAAATATCGCAGGACTCGCAGAGTTTGGTGGATGCGCCGATTCTGATGGTGATAAAATCCCTGATACCCGTGATGTATGCCCGCAAATTAAAGGACCAGAAAGCACCGAAGGTTGCCCTGATGATGACGGCGACGGCATTAAAAACTCTGTGGATTTATGCCCCGCTTTTGCAGGCACCTCAAAATTTGGTGGATGTCCGGATTCCGATAACGATGGCATCATCGACAAAGAAGATGCATGCCCAACCCTTCAAGGCCCAAAACCCAACAAAGGCTGCCCTGATGTTGATGTTGAAGTGCGCCGTAAGTTGGATGTAATCTTCAACAACCTCCTTTTTGCCACCAATTCATCACAAATTGATGCTACCTCTCTTGATGACCTTGATGTACTCATTGATATCATGAAAGAAGATGAAAACCTTCGATTGAGTATAGAAGGTCATACCGATAACCGTGGAAATGATGGTTATAACTTACAACTGTCGCAATTACGTGCCGAAGCGGTAAAGACTTACTTAGTGAAAGGGGGCATAAGCGCCGATCGCATCAAGGCCATTGGCTTTGGAGAAACTCAACCTCTTACAACAAATGAAACGGCCGAAGGGCGCATTCGAAACCGTAGAGTAGAACTTAATCTCTCCTACAACTAAACAAATATTACGTACCTTAAAGCCCCATCCATTGGGGCTTTTTTTATGACTAAAATTTTGTTTTGAACTCCGACACGTCTACTTCAACTAAACCCAAAAAGCCGTTTAAGCGAGAGCTCCTCGAGTGGGGTGCGATCATAAGCATCATTCTCATCCTATACACCACCGGCTTACATGTACCTGTAATTGGTCGCTTACAACGAGTCTTATTATGGACGGGCCTCATGAAACCTGATATCGAACAAACGGATTCAAATAGCAGAAAAGCTCGATATAATATGCCGTTATTGACCCTCGATGGCGAGTCAACTTCTCTGCAAGCCTTTGAAGGCAAAACCATATTTCTAAATTTCTGGGCCACTTGGTGCCCACCTTGCATTGCCGAAATGCCTAATATTGAAAAGCTATATCAGTCGATGAGTGCCGAGCAAGATATCGTTTTTGTGATGGTTTCATTAGATGAAGACCACGAAAAAGCCCGACGGTATATAGCTCGCAACGAGTACAGTATGCCTGTCTATTTTCTGAATGGAACCAAGCCAGGGGTGTATAGTTCAACTGTTGTGCCAACCACTTATGTGATTTCGCCAGAAGGAAATATTGTGACTGAACGAAAAGGCATGGCTCATTACAATACCTCGGCCTTCAAAGAATTTCTTCGTAGTTTATAAGCCATTCTACTTCATCAACATTTATCAATTCAAACACTATGGAAAAAGTAATAGCTGGGATTCAACAAATAGGCATCGGTAACCCTGATGTTCATGAGGCTACCGAGTGGTATCGCCGTTATTTTGGAATGGATATCAAAGTTTTTGAAGACTCGGCTACGGCCGACCTAATGCTTCCCTATACCGGAGGTAAACCTCACGATAGAACGGCTATTTTAACCATGAGTATGCGTGGTGGCGGTGGATTTGAAATTTGGCAATATACAAGCCGTACTCCTGTAGCTGCAGAGTTCGAACTTCAACTGGGTGATCTAGGTATCAACTGCGCTAAAATTAAATCAATTGATGTAGAACAGACCTATCAGGAATTCAATGCAGCCGGTTTAAAAGTGCTCACATCCTTAAGAAAGAACCCTGCTGGCGATCTCAACTTCTTTGTGGAAGACCTTAATGGCAACATCTTTAATGTGGTGAAAGGGCTCGATTGGTTCAAAACTAAAGAACGCCGTTCAACAGGTGGAGTATCAGGTGCTATCATTGGCTCTTCTGATATAGACAAAGCTCGAACTCTATATTCTGATGTACTTGGCTATGATGAAGTAGTGTATGATGAGGAAGGTATTTTCGAAGATTTTGATGGACTCCCTTCGGGCCAAACCAAATGTCGCCGCGTACTGCTTCGCCACTCTGCAACTAGAACGGGTGGTTTCAGCAAGCTATTTGGCCCTACTGAAATTGAGTTGGTACAATCACTTGATGGTCGCCGTAAGCCCCGTAAGATTTTTGAAGACCGCTATTGGGGCGACTTAGGGTTTATCCATCTTTGCTTTGATGTTCAAGGCATGGATGCACTAAAGCGCGAATGCGTAGCTAAAGGCTTCCCCTTCACCGTTGATAGTGCCGAAAGCTTCGACATGGGCGAAGCAGCAGGCCGTTTTACCTACATCGAAGATCCCGATGGTACACTCATCGAATTCGTGGAAACACATAAAGTGCCCATTATGAAGAAATTTGGTTGGTTTGTGGATATGACGAAGCGAGATCCCAAAAAGAACCTCCCAAATTGGATGATTTCGGCCTTAAGTTTTAGTCGTATGAAAGGGTAGAAAAACTGTTCTTATAACCTTTTAAAGAGCGATTCCAACGGGGTCGCTCTTTTTTTATTCACAAAGTTTAGAAGCTTCTAACTTGTACCACAACTTGGTTCTGCTAACATTAGAATAAAGGACTAAACGAACGAATTTCAGAACAAAAACTGTAGATAAAAGTAAGAACTACAGGCATTTAAGAGTGTCATCAAGAACACCACGATTAAACATCAACGAACGAATGAGAGAGCAATATGAAAAATAGATTTATCAAGACTTGGCCCAATCGTATTGGTTTAGCATTTCTACTGACTTGGATTTGTTTTTCCATCATCCTTACAAGCATTTATGGTTATGAAATAGGCAAATGGGGATTACTCACTGTGATTACCGTTTTAACCTACGCTATCCCTTATAGCTTGACTATTTCGATCTCCAAAGCACTCGACCAGTATTATTTAAAACGCATGAAAAAAGCCTAAGCAACACCGCTTAAAGCTTGAAAGCAGATTCGATATTGTTGGCAGCTCTGTCTATCTTTGAGGTCAATCAATTAGACACAACATGGATATAAAATTACAAGGCAAAGTAGCAGACATTCTTCAAGAACAATCCGGACAAGGAAAAAACGGAACTTGGAGAAAAAGAGATTTTATTCTGGAAATGCCCGGTAAATACCCCAAAAAAGTTTGTATCACGCAATGGGGCGAAAATATTGACACTCAAGCCGTTGAAAAAGGAGCTACTGTAACCGTTTCTGTCGACATTCAAAGCAGAGAGTATAAAGGAAACTGGTACACCGATGTTAAAGCGTGGAAAGTGGAACATGGAACGGGTGAGCAAAACGCTTCAACGCCACCACCTCCAAGTGCTGAAGGATTTACTATTGAATCTGAAAGCTTCGATAACATGGACGACGATCTTCCATTCTAGTTTGTGCCTCTCTCGAAGAGACGTAACAGAGCATATTACAAGACTCAACTTAAAATTAAATGGTCATCCTACTCCGCCGATAGGTGGAGAAGGATCTTGCGGGATAATAGCATTAGCTAAACAATCCACTTAGTGCCGCGATCAATACTTCAAAAGTGGTCATCCTGAACTTGATTCAGGATCTGTAAGGGAATCCTTTTTGGGCTGTAAGAACCTAAAACAACGCTTCGTGCAACAACCCATACGCACAATCATAGCCAACTTAAGATCCTGTCCGCCAGCTGGCGGACCGCTGTTCAGGACGACGGCGTTGTTGGGGGTTTGGTGGAATGGCATACGAAAAATGCTGTCACCCTGAGCAGATGAATTTTACTAAAGCCACTTAATCGGTTGCGAAGGGTCTCAAACCCTGAACTAGCTTTGGGTAGTGCGCTCACTTGAGATCCTTCGTGTTACCACCCTTCAGCCTCATCACAGCCTTTCCTACTCAGGATGACAGCTTTTTTTTCGACCGAAGGGAGATATCTAAATATTCATGTTAATGCCCTGATATACCTAAACGCCTCCAACCATCTCCGCCGTTAAATTAAGCAGGAGAGGCCAAACTGTGCCATCATATCTCGCAATGGGAAGAATAACCTAAGATTCCCTGTCTGACGAACCATCGGCATCTATACATATCAACGCTAAAATAAGTATCCGATGGGAGGAGTTTGGAATCTTATTGACTTTTTGGGCACTTTTGGGTCAAGCCAAAAGTGTCATCACTTTATGACAAATATAGATATCGTTAACTCTCTCTCTTCTTCTCAAAGCTCCTCTATCGATACTATACTAGGTCATCCTGCTCTGCCGATAGGTGGAGAAGGATCTTGCGGGATAATAGCATTAGCTAAACAATCCACTAAGTACCGCGATCAATACTTCAAAAGTGGTCATCCTGAACTTGATTCAGGATCTGTAAGGGAATCCTTTTTGCGCTGCAAGAATCTAAAGCAACGCTTCATCCAACAAGCCTTTCACACAATCATAGCCAGCTTAAGATCCTGAATCACGCTGCACTTTGTTCCGCTGTTCAGGATGAAGGCGTTGTTGGGGGTTTGGGTAAATGAATGAAATTACATCCCTAATTGCGAAGCTGGAGCTTCTAGAAGGCATTCCCAACGAGGACGTTGGGAACGAGACCATGACCAAGCCCAAAAGCACTATTACGACTTATTACCCAATTCCACCTTGAATATGAAAGTTTTTAATGTACATTTCGTCCAATCTAAATAAGGGATAGCAACACAACCTCGTTTTCTTGCATTACGGAGTTCATTTGGGGATCTAAAATTACTTATACAAACTTACGTACTAACTACCTCTCCTCTACTAAATCAGCGCTGTTAAATAACATCACTGCATTTCCGCTTGCCATTCTTTGTTAATACGAACACACAAAAATCTATTATGAATACAACGATTCTATCTAGAAGTACACGACTATTCTCGTTTTTACTTCTACTTATGGGTCTAGTTTTGAGCACAGGTACCACCTTTGCGCAATCGCTAGATTTAGACCTCATTGAGTCTATGAAACCACGGAATATTGGCCCTGCTAATATGAGTGGACGTATCACATCTATCGATGTAGTACGCACCGATCCCGATATTATTTACGCAGGTTCCGCCTCTGGTGGACTCTGGAAATCTGAAAGTGGTGGCATCGACTGGGAACCCATTTTTGATGACAACCTCGCTCTTTCTATTGGTGCTGTTGCAGTATCACAGAAAAACCCAAGCATTGTTTGGGCGGGTACGGGTGAAGGAAACCCAAGAAACAGTTTAAACGGTGGCTATGGGGTATACCGTAGTTTAGACGCCGGTAAAACATGGGAGTTGATGGGCCTTGAAGAAACGCGCAATATCCACCGAATTATCATTCACCCAGACGATCCAAACACCGTATTCATCGGTGCGATTGGTTCACCTTGGGGCGACCATGAGCAACGTGGCGTATATAAAACTACCGATGGTGGTGAGACTTGGGAGAAAATCCTATACGTCGACCAAATGACAGGTGTTGGTGATATGGTTATGGATCCATCTAACCCAAACAAGATCTTAGTGAACATGTGGCAATACCGTCGTGAGCCATGGTTCTTCAAATCAGGTGGACCAAGTTCAGGACTTTACATCACTATGGATGGTGGTAAAAACTGGACTAAGCAAACGGCAAAAGAAAATGGACTTCCTAAAGGTGACTTAGGACGTATGGGACTTGCCTTCGCAACCAACGATCCATCTCGTGTTTATGCTATTATTGAAGCCAAAGACAATGCCCTTTATCGTTCTGAAGATGGCGGCATGAACTGGAAGATGATTAACGATAAATCTGAAATCGGTAATCGTCCATTCTACTATTTCGACATCTACGTAGATCCTAAAAATGAAAATCGTCTATACAGCATCTTCACCAATGTGAATGTAAGTGAAGACGGTGGTAACTCTTTCCGTGGACTCATTGGCCGTGGTTTAATTCACGTTGATCACCATGCCCTCTACATCCATCCGGATAATCCTGAGTACATGATCTTAGGAAACGACGGTGGTATGGCCATTACTCGTGATATGGGTAAGACTTGGCAATTTGTTGAGAACCTAGCTCTTGGGCAGTTCTATCACATCAATGTGGATAATGAAATCCCATATAATGTATACGGTGGCCTTCAAGATAATGGAACTTACACCGGTCCGGCTTACGCATGGGTTCGTGGTGGATTACGCAACGACTACTACTTCTCAGTTTCAGGTGGTGATGGCTTTGATGTAATGGCTGATCCTGATGATGCTCGTTATGGGTATTCAATGTCCCAAAAAGGAAACGTACTTCGCTACGACAAAGAAACGGGACGTACTAAAGGCATTAAGCCCATTCATCCTGATCCTGACATGGTACTTCGATTCAACTGGAACGCGGCTATTGCTCAAGATCCATTTGATAACTCTACCATCTACTTTGGTAGTCAGTTTGTACACAAGAGTACTGATAAAGGCGACAGCTGGGAAGTGATTTCTCCTGATTTAACCACCAACGATCCTGAAAAACAAAAGCAGCACCAGAGTGGTGGATTAACCATCGATGCTACGGGCGCCGAGAACTTTACATCATTACTCGCTATTGAACCAAGTGCCCTAGAACAAGGAGTGCTTTGGGCGGGCTCTGATGATGGCCTCATCCATGTAACTCGAGATGGTGGTAACACTTGGACCAATGTATCTAAGAACCTCAAGGGTGTTCCAGAAGGAAGTTGGGTTGCTCAAATCAAAGCTTCACGTCATAACAAAGGCGAAGCGGTTGCTGTAATCAACAACTACCGCCGTTTTGATTTCAAACCATACCTAATGCATACTACCAACTATGGCAAATCTTGGAAATCACTTGCCGATGAAGACGATGTATTCGGATATGCGCTTTCCTTTATTCAAGATCCTGTAGAGCCGAACTTGATGTTCTTCGGAACTGAGCATGGCCTTTACGTAAGTATTGATGGTGCTAAAACATGGACGAAATACACGAATGGTTATCCATCTGTGTCGACTATGGATATGGTAATCCAAGAGCGTGAAAAAGATCTCGTAATCGGTTCTTATGGTCGTGCTATTTGGGTATTAGATGATATTACTCCATTGCGCGTACTTGCAGCCAACGGGCAGGATAAAGTGAAGGAAAGCCCTGTTACCGTACTAGAGCCTACCGTCGCATACATGACTACCACTAGAGACGGTGACGGTCCTGCGAACCCTGGAAGTTCAACCTTTGCCGGTGAAAACCGCCCATCTGGTTCAGCAACAATCAAGTTCTTTGCTAAGAAGCCTGAAGCTCCAAAGAAAAAAGAAGGTGATGTTACCAAAGGCGACGAACGTCGTCCTAGAGGTCCACGCGCTTCTGCTGCTTCTAGTGGTGCTCAAGCCATCATCAAAATTTCTGATATGCAAGGCAATCATATTCGTGAGATCAAGCAACCAGTAAGAGATGGCCTCAATATGGTTCGTTGGAGATTCGACGAAGACGTTCCAGAAGGAACCGTACAACCGCCACTACCTCCAGGCGTGCCTCAAGAATACGCTCGATTCTTCCGAGTTAACGGAGCACCTGCTCTACCGGGCACTTATAACGTTAGCGTGACCGTAGGTGATCAGTCGGACGAAACACAATTGGTTGTGAAGCTCGACCCACGTGAGAACTTTGCTATGAGCGACTTAATTGCTCGTCGCGATATGCTTCGTGATATCCTTGAGCTATCAAATGAAGTGAATGCGTTGAACACCCGTGTTACAGATGATATTAAGCAGATCAACAAAGTGTTGGCTTCGCTTAAAGAACTCGATGGTGAAGACGCAAAAGCAATGAAGAAGCGTTCTGAAGAAATCAAAAAAGAGCTCGAAGAAGTAGGCAAACTCATCGTAGATCGATCTCGTGGTCGAACAAGTGATCCTCATTTGACTCAGCCTCTTCAAAACCGTGTTACAGCATTAAGTAGATCAGTTAGTGGTTCATACGACCGCCCGGGCAAAACACAGATGATGCTCAAGAAGTTTGTGGACGACCGCTTAGTAGAAGTTAAGCGCGAAATTGACGCTTGGTACGCTGCCAACTGGCAAGCGTATATGGATGAAGTTGAAGCCTTCGACTTCTCTCCAATCGAAACCGATAAGTAATACGCTTATCACATTTTACCCAAAGCCTTCTTTGATTCTCAAAGAAGGCTTTTTTTATGGGCCTATGCTGAGCAGTTCCGCTGTTCAGCATGACGTCGTTGTTGTTGTGTTTGGTAAATGCATGAAATTACATCGCTATTAGCGAAGCTGGAGCTTCTAGAAGGCGTTCCCAACGGGGACGTTGGGAACGAGGTCAAAAATGCTGTCACCCTGAGCCAAGGAATGTTACCAATGCCTCTTGGTCGGTTGCGAAGGGTCTCAACCCCTGAAATAGCTTTGAGTAGTTCGTTCACTTGATATCCTTCGTGTTAGCACCCTTCAGCCTCATCACAGCCTTTCCTACTCAGGATGACAGCTTTTTTTTTCGACCGATGGGAGATATCTAAAGATTAATAGATATGCCTTGAAATAATTAAACAGCTCCCATCATCCCCGGCGTTGGAATTGAGCAGGCATAGCCTTCATTTTGCACAGCGTCAGAGAAGCAGAACATGCGCCGATTCCGACCACTGTCGGAAGAGGAATTGCATGTTGTGCCTGG
>Ga0098059_1000059_pt1 | contig 130099 bp, 118 predicted proteins | sample 20_taG_FD_92580 | JGI IMG/M metagenome (GOLD analysis project Ga0098059, IMG submission 92580) | Marine viral communities from the Subarctic Pacific Ocean - 20_ETSP_OMZ_AT15318 metaG | ecosystem: Environmental > Aquatic > Marine > Oceanic | place: Subarctic Pacific Ocean | collected 2015-01-19
GGAACCCAACAATAAAAATACGTTCTCTGTTCTGGGGCACACCAAACTCTTTTGCGTTTAATATTTTTGGTTCAGGCACGTAATAGTTCAAGTCTTCTCTAAGCACGTTCAAAATGGTCGCCAGAGTTTTCCCCTTATCGTGGTTCCGTAAACCTTTTACGTTCTCTAAAAAGATTGCCTTTGGCTGCTTTTTCTTTATGATCTCTGCTACATCAAAAAACAAGGTTCCTCGAGTATCCTCAAATCCGCCCCGCCTTCCGGCAATGGAAAATGCCTGACAAGGGAATCCTGCACACAGAACATCAAAGTCATCAGGGATATAGTTTTTGGTTTTCTCTTTGGTAATATCTCCAAACGGTATTTCGCCAAAATTGGCTTTATAGGTTTGTTTGGAATATTTGTCCCATTCGCTTGTAAAAACACACTTCCCCCCAAGATTTTGAAGTGCTAGACGGAAACCGCCAATACCTGCAAATAGATCAATAAACTTAAAAGTAGGGGTTTCGGGTGCAGGAAAGGGAACCGATTGTTGAAGATCAAAAATTAAATATTGCAGCGCCTCTTCTGCCACTTCATCTGTTACCTCTTGGGTAGGATACTGTTTTTCCAGTACCTCCTTAACAAAGTTAATTGCGCCTTTCTTGTAAAACTTGGAGACGCCATTCTTATGATTGTGCAAGTAATGCGTAAAGGAAGCGGGATTGGAATCCTCGGGCGCAACTATTTTTATTTCAAATAGCTGCCCGTCAATCTGTTCAATATCAATTCTCTCTTTTATCATTTCCTTTGTGTTCAATTGCACAAGTTATAAAAGTTATTCTTCAAATGGAATCCAATGCAGTTTTTTTGTTCACATTCGCGTGTCAATAATTGAAATTTTTTATTAGTCAGGATTTCATATTATTTGTAAAAATCTGGAAAATCTAAAACTTTTGCTCAAACAAAAACATCTCTAAACATTCTGCTGAAACATCAATCTCTTTAGAATATTTATGCATCAAAACATTATACTGTTTATAATGTTTAAATTTAGAGGAAGGTTTAACTTCAACAATTTCATAAATTTCAGGAATAACGGACAATTTAATTAGTGATTTTGCGACTCTAATATCATAGATAAGAGCATATTCTTCATAATTGCAAGCCCGAGAAGCGAAGTATAAAATTTTTGAAATGTAACTTATGTTTAAGCCCCTAATTTTTTTTAATTTATGATAGGCTATTTCGAGTTCATTATGACCAACAGCCTGTAGTGCGTCCATAATCAGTAAATGATTGGCTTCATTTGATAAATAATTATTTGTTCTATATGTTCCATATCCAGTATCGGCAAACCCCCAAATCATTGTTAACAAAAATGGCGTTCTCCATTCTTTCATATCATTGTAAAACTTTTTATAGGAGTTTATGACATCTTGTCTTGAAATATATAAATTTTCATAATGATTAATCAAAGGCAAATAATCTATATTTAAATACTTCCATCGAACGTTGTCATATTTAAATTTTGAATCGGTTAGGGGTTTCAATTCTTTAATATTCTGCTCATAAATATGAAGGTTCATTTGCATAATTCTTATATTACTGTAAGAAAGTTCTGGTTTGTAAACTCAGTTCAATGATATTACTAATTACCATGTTTGGGTTTTCAGCAATTCCGCAATTTCTCCTGTATTTTCAAAATCACTTTTGCCGAGTTGCTGGTTTAAATTAAAATATCTCTTCCCGAAGAGACCTCCCTTACTCGTCTTTTTAAAATTCGTTTTAATAAATTCTTCAACACAAAAAAATTTGTTGTTTTTTTTAATGTTCCACCCGATATTTTCCTGGGCGGCGCGAATCATATTAATAATATTATTCTTTTGTTTATCAGTGGCCTGTCCGTGAGAAGTTGAAATTATTTTAAGTTCGTTTTCATCATTCATATTCGCAGTAATCACGTTTTCTATTTTCCCAATACCCCTCACCGCCTTATTGTCATAAATTCCTAAATGTGAACAATACGAATACCCTCTATTTGCAGGGTCATAATAAACGTTATTTTTGAAATTGTCCTCAATCGTATATCCACATGCAACAGTTAACATTCTAAAATCATCTTTTCTTATTAACCCATAATTAATACAAAATTCTTCATAATCATCAATTATTGCAATCAATTCAAAATCATAATCTTTAATTACCTCCCGGAATATTGTAATAATTTTTTTAAAAGTAGTTGAGATAAATGCAACTTTAATATTTCTTGATAAATTAAATTCTTTAACCTTATTGAGGATTTCTTTCCTCTGGTTAGGATTTACTTCACTTGGACTTAAAGCTAGTAAAACTTTCATAGTTTCATTTCCAAATGCATTGAGATGATTAATGAGTTGGTTCACAGAAAAATTGTCTGTTAATTTAGTTTCGATGGCTATCCTAAAACTTTCTTGGGATATGAAACCGTCTGGAATCGAATTAATTGATTTTTCTTGCTGACTAAAATTTACACCAACATCCAAATCCAGTTCATCAGTAAGTTCATTCACAAGTAGCTTAAATTTGTAAGGCGATTGATTATAAAGTCTTGAAAGTAATAATAGAGTGTTATTGGTAACTACGTTTTCTGGTTGGGAATATCTTTGGAAATAATGTACTGTACTCATTGATTATAATGGTTTATGTTTTTTTAAATAATCTATTGCCAATACCCATGATATTAAATGATTCCAATTCAATACTGTTTAAAATGAAATTATAATCCAATAACATGTTTTAACGGAAAACTATAAAAGGATGTATTTTTATTGTAGAGAATATCAAATGTACAGTTTTTGTTAAATGGAAAAACGAAGCAGCTCAAAGCGGCTTATATTGATCGGTTATAAAAATCTAATTGTTTTGTAACGCTTAGCATTGTTATCCCTCGTTTTTTTCCAAGGTAGCATTTAATTCAGGAAATTTTTCAAAAATATTACTTACTAATTCTCTGGTTCCTTTTCCGTGCTGATTGCTAAAAGCATATGTCTTTTCATTATGCACCAAAAGTTCGTCATCAGCATTAAACCATCTTGAAGGATCATATTTTCTATTATCTGTCAAATTAAGTTCTTTTTCAAATTCCTCTTGGGTTTTGCAAATTTTATCAACTGATAGCCACCTTCTTGGTCCAGTGAATTCCATTAATTCTATTGGTGTTATTCCCTTTTCCATACATTTTTGCATAGTCAAAATCATAGTTGCCCTTTTATTCAGGTTCGTATACTCGATACCGTTAAAAGTCAGATTAAACTTGGAATAATCTCTTTGACTTTCTCTTCTAGCCTGTCTTTGTTCAGCAACTTTTTCTCGAAGTTTTACTTGATAATCCGCTGTTTCTGGTAGAGGAATTATTTGTTGAATGTCGAAGTAGAGGTTTTCTCCATCTCGTTGCGGTTTTATTCGTATGCATTTTATGTCAATATCTCTTTCGATAAGCCACAAAACAGAAGTTGTAATTTCAATTGAAAAGTCCGCTGATACAAGGATTATTCTAACATCATTGGCGAATTCGTCCTCAATATTTTCACTCCACCCTAAAAACTTTAAAATTTCGTCCTCTGCATTCTTTTCCGAAATTCTGTTTTTTTCTAAATATCTTGTATGAGCCTTTACAGCTTTTTCAAATGTCATATTTGCGACCATTGCCGCATACCGAATTGATTGCAATTCCATATGTCCGCCATCTTCCGTGCGTTTTAATTCTACCACCACAAGATTTGCATCTTTGTCCAAACACAAAATATCAATTCTCCTGCGACTGTCCTCCCAATCTCCAAATTCGCTACTGATTACAAATAGGTCTTTGTCAATTGTTTCGATTGAATTGATTATAAATTTCTGTAAGTCTCGTGCTTCATCAATTCGTTCGTTTATGAAAGTAGTCGGCTCTAATGCAGTTATTCTATCTCCTTGTAATTTATATATTGCCATTGTTTTTTATCAAATAAGGCTGATCGTTTTATAGGTCTTAGCCGCCCCCTGTTTTGCGCAAATTATTAAAAGTACATAAATCCAGTGTGAACTTCCTAATGATTTTTCAAAGTAGCTCTGAGCAAACAATTGCTTACACACGGAGTTTTATTTTTTATTTATTCACTTGGAAATGAAAACGCCATAATTTCAACTAAAACCTCTCTTGTATCGTCTTCTTTATGCTTAAACTTAAATGAGAAACTTGTTTCACTCCTGTCAGTAACGTGTTCAAGAAAATAAGGGCTTTTTTTGGCTTCTTCCTTTATCTTTTTTAGAACGTCTCCAAATTTCGTATTTCTAACGAAAAAAATAATGGTTGATTTTGTATCTCGCCAAGTTAAATATCCAAAAAGTTGTTCGATAGTTTTATGAAATTGTTCCGCTCCGTGCCACACTTTACATTCTGCAACAAATAGGTTGCTTCCATCTTCAGATTTTAAGATAATGTCAGTTTTACCTACCTTATTGAAAGATTCTCCAGAGGCAACAGCACCTTCGTAACGTGATTCCAAAAAAGCTAATGCGTAATCTCTCAAATCTTCCTCTCCTTTTCCGTCGTAGATTGATGGTTTTTGTTCAGCACTTCGGTAACAATTGTGGATTGTTTTCAATACATCAGCATAAACTTCGTCTGGAAATTTCGGTGTTGGAATTTCTTTTTTCTTTATTACAGTTGCTCCTTTACTGAATAAAGCCTTTAAGTTGTCCAAATGTTCGGGTGAATGACTTTCCAACTCTTCAATCATACTATTAAAAAAATCCAATTTTTCATCTTCGCTCATTCCTTTAATAACATCCCAAAAGAAATCTTTTCTGCTTGTGCTATCGCCATTTGCTCTTCTTTCCTCAATAAATGCGTTATAACTCGGTATTGAATCATCTGCTTCTCTTGCAACATTCAAGAAATCCGAACCACTCATATAAACCTCTCCGTTTATTATTTTCCAGAGCCTGTTAAAAGCTCTAACCCAATTTATCTCCATATTATTTTTTATATTGTTTTTTAAAAAGTCAAATTGTGGTTTTGTTATTTAGAACAAAGTTTAGTCATTTTTCAATTATATATTATTTCCATTCCATGAAGTGTCGAATTATCACATCCTCAAATAAATTCTTCCAATTCATACTTTTCAAGAGCCAGGCCAGTAGCTTTAATTTTGTTTATTTTGCTCGCTAGTTAATTAGCCTAATTTCAAAACAGATGCTAAATTGGTGGGGAAACTTGCTTCTGATAATCCTTTTAGGAATAAATCAATATAGTTTGCTTTGTATTTAATAATCCTCAAAAAAATAGTATCGTTTATGTATATGAGCTGTGGCGTGTCTTGGCACAGATCTTTCCTGATTAAAACCGGCTTTGGAAAATCCTGCTGATTTTCTAGGATAGGACAGACCAGCCATAGATTTTCTTAGGATACTGTGTTCTAAGCAGTTTATATTTCTACTTTGTGTATATCTTTAAGTATTTTTTCTAAACTTTCATTTATCTCATTTTCAAAGTACATATTTGTTTTTCCGTTTTGTAAGTGAACCAACCAAAAATATAATGAAGTCTTGTAAAGCATATTTATTAATTGATTATCATTTTGGGCATCGTGTCCAACATAATCATTTCCTGCTGTGAAGGTTTCATACCGATGAACAATTGTTGGGTCATCAAAAGATAAATTTAAAGTCGAAAAGTCCCGTAATTCATAAAATCCATATATGTTTAAGATTAGTGAGTTATTAATTCTATCATCACCTTGAGCAATGGTTGCTCTTAACTGCTCAATTGATGGTGTTAAAGGCTTCATTCTTCTATGAGCATAAATTTCATAGTAAGCTTGATTTGTATCTCCAAAACTTAAATTGGTTGGATTCAAGCACCAAGTCTTTTCTCCTATCACTATTTCTGAATCCATTTCCTGTTTTGCAATTAAAGTACAGACATCTGAGGTGGTAAAATCTGTTTCCATTACTTTTCGGTTAGATAGCATTCTCCAACTTTCGTCATTCTGTAATCTGTAATTTCCAGAACTTGTTTCAATTTCAAATGTATATTTCATTAATTTTGTTTTCTTAAATTACTTACAAGCTTGTTTATACTCGCAACTTTATTGGATTTTCTCTTATATAGGGTTTGGCTAAGCACAAGTTATTAAATTTTTTCATTGAATAGTTTACAAATATTAAACAAACACAAACCCACCCATTAAGGAAAACCATTAGTGTGGATTTATATGTTGGAAGTGTGAATTTTAAAATTTCTTCAATCCAGGTGAAACTCTATTTTATATTTAAAAACATTAAAATTTCTTCTCTTGTAAACAACGTTGTTATAATATTTATTAAGGTAATAAAAAGTCCTAAAAATCCAATTAATAGAGCTATTTTAGTTAACCATTTAATTTTCTTCTGTAATTTAATATTGCTTTCATGAGATTTCAAGTTAGACAAATCTCTGAACCACTCGCTTAAAATTTCTGATTTTATTTTGAGTTTTTCAATATCATTAGGTATGGATTGAATTTCATCAAAATAGTCCCTTTTTAATCTAAGAGATAATAAACGCTTTTTATTTATTTCATTTGGTTCTAATTCATAATAAGTTAAATCAGGATTAAAGATTTCATCGTAGAATGTAGATGATTTCTCTGGAACTAGTGTTTGTAAAAAGGACAAAGAGGACGTAATAATATTTGACGCCTCAATTCTATCTCTTAAAACAACTGATTCATAAAATTTTAATATATCTTTTTCATTAATTGATTGTTTTGCGTATGACACAATATCTAATCTATAGATTGATGTTTCAATAATCGAAATATGAACTATTCTTAATTTATAAATTTGAACTATTAACTCTAATAATAAAAATATACTCCAATTAAAACGGATAATATCTTTCGGCATTGAAAAAATTGGGCTATAACATGTTATTATTTCACAAGGCCCTGAAATTTTAATCAAACTTTCCGATACGATACTTTCTCTAAATAAAAATGGATATGTCTTTTGATGTTTAATTTCTTTTAATAAATTTTTTAATATGGATAAATTATAGTCAGGTTCACTTAATTTTACCTTTGGATCGTATTCAACTATAATATTATGTATAATTTGTGAATAGCGAATATTATAATCTTTATATGATTCCTTAAATAAAAAATAGGGTTTTAGAGATTCTTGCACAATGAACTCAATATCTTTTTGTAATCTCATATATTCATCTTGGGCACTGTATTCTAAAAATTTCTTAGTATCCTCTCTATTTAAATCTATTAAAATTATATGTTGATTAATTTTAGAAGCTGAATTTCTCCCATGGTCATTTATAAAAATCTTTCCATCGAGTAGTATTTCTTTTAAATAGATCCCTCTGGTCTTAATTTTTTTATACTTTGAAAATCCAATCAACTCATGTTCAAAATCAGATTGAAATGAAATTGTTTTATAGGAAAGATTAATATAATCTGTGTTAAAATTGACTTGTTTATTATCTATTAGAAAAGAAATTAACAATTGCGAATCTGCAATATTTATAGGTGTATTCATTTTCTAATGTTAATTTATTCATACAAACTCAAACACACCCATTACGGAAAACCGTAACAGCATGCATTTTATTCGGGTAGAATACCAAATATAAAGTTTTTTGCTAAATAGAACCGCTATCTATTTCATTTTTAGAGGCTCCAAAAAACAAAGCCGCTCAAAGCGGCCTATATAGGCTTCGTATTTAAAAATTATGGGGTTGTGCAACGGCTACAATGCTGTGTGCAGTGGTTTACGCAATTTGTTTCAGTTTGACGTTTTTTCGCAAGTATGATTGAATGTCGGCTTCGTTTTGTAATTCACTTTTTTTAAAGACGATTATTTTATTAGCGTTTTCAATATAGGCGAAATTAATGTTAGCATATTTTAAAATTGAAATCCTAATTTTCTTTTTTCTGTCTTCTGAAATAAATTTGTAACGTTTCAAGTTCATAAAAGCTCTTTCATATTTAATATAAAGAACTGTGAAATAAATCAGCGGTAGAAATAGAAGTGTGAAAATTGGTGGAAGTAGAAAAGACTTTAAATTGCTTAATGTGAGGAAATCAGTATATTGGGTTATCAACTGATAAATACCATAAACTAAAATACCAAATCCTATAATTGTAAGTATGCCTTTTAAAACATTTGCCACAACTTTTGTATTTGGGTCATCCTTTTTCATTTCCGCAACTAATGATAATAGAGAAATAAAAGTTACAATAGGAATTAATATCAGTTCCCAAATGAGCGAGAAGTTATAAAATCCAACAATAAATTCAAGTATAATGGTTAATGAGGTGGCAGTCAATATAACTTTGACAAAATCTTTAACGGCATTCAAATTATTGGAATTGAAAAAGAGTACTATTCCAGTCGTTAAAAACCAATAAATAAAATCTTTATAAAGCCCCAATTCCCATATCGATAATTTACTTAGTAGGAAAATGATTAAGAAAAAGTAAACGAGGAATGTGATGTAAAAAGGAATAAATTTCTTGGAGAATAAGGCTTTGATTACATCTAATAATTTTCCGAAACTACCTTTTGAGCTTATAATTAAAACTGCGAAAATCACGAAAGACCAAATCAGTATGGAAATTTCTCTGTTCGATAGTAGTTTATAAAATTCGGTCATTTATTATTTTGAATTCCAATTTTTAATAATATCAAAAATGCTTGTTTTTATTGCACACAACGTTTATGTAAATGAGCTATGGCGTGTCTCGGCACAGAACTTTCTATATAAAAACTGGCTTTGGAAAATCCTGCGGATTATCCAAGTACACAAGCCGAATAGTAAATCTACTAGGGTTTTCGTAAGTGATTTGGCTAGCAATTAATTTTAAACGACATGGGTGGCAATATTAAGGGATGCGCAAAATATCATCCGTAATATGTTCGTAAATCATCTTCATTGTATCTCGGTTTATAATTTGGGACAAACCGAGATCCACAATTTTACCTTTAACTAATTGACCCCAATTTTTCTTATTTAATGTTGAATACAACTTTCTCAGTTCATCAAGCTCATCAAAAATAATTTGTTGTCCAAAACCTAACTTTTGAAGTTTTGTAAACAATTCATCAAACTTTTGTTCAATGATTTCATTGTTGTCGCTAATTGATTGATAATTAGGCTCAGTACTTTTTCTTTTTTCTTCTATATATAATTTTCCATTTATTGTTAACTGTGCATCTGCTTGATTCCCAATATTGCTACTCTGTATATAACCATTTTGCTCTAACAATTTTACATATTCAAATTCTTCTCTTCTCCTTTTTAATTCAATTCCATTTCCTTCTAAGATCGGAAGAATTGCATAATTAGTATCATCATATAAATCATAAAGCTTTTCCAGAATTAAATTTAAAATATCTTCTGAAGTATATTTCTTTCTTTGTACTAGATCTACAGTGGAGGGTTTAGTAATTAAATCGGAAACGCTAAGAATATTTAGATTATAATCGATATAGCGGATATCATTTCGAAAATTTTGTACAATCTCTCCAAAGTTTTTTTGGACACTGTTTTTTTGTCCTGGAATTTGATAACTATTTCTATTGGCATATTTTAGTTCCCTACTATATTCATTATTTTCACCAAATGAATTTTTAAAAAGCTCAATGATCTGTTCTCTCCAAGATTGATATTCATTTATAAATTTTTCTTCTGCTTCTTTATTTTTTGGAAGCGTGCTTAAAAGTAACTTTCCGTCATCTTTTAATGATTCTATTTCATTTCTGAATTCTTCCCACTCTATTATTAACTCTGTCATTTTTTTATTGTTACCACCGGGTTATGTATGAGATGTCATTTGCAACAAGACGCTAACTTTTCGGATTAACACAATGCCAAATTTTTATATTTTGTTTTATCTTTTTTATTTTAGAAAACAAATTTAAAAATTTGGCGGACTCCACAAATAACTAAAAATTTTTCGAAAATTCTTAATTAGATTTCTATTACACAATTGGTTGATTTGCGTTTTTCTTCATTTCAAGGTATAGTTCATTTGTCGCTTGTGCACCTGACGCTCCATAGTTTTCACTTGTAATTGTTCCATTCATATTTCTTAGACCTGTTAATTGATTATAAAAAAATTCATAGGAAAGATCACCCGCTTCATAACCCTCTATAAATAAATCTCTAAAAAGCTTAATCATAGCATTGTAGCCTGTTGTCTTATTGAGTAGAGAATTTGTGTTTAACCAATCTTTGTCTAAAATGATTGCTAAAGACTTAAAGAAATTTAAAAGTATTTTGAAAATCGAACTTTGATCTTTTTTGGTATAAAACTCCCAAAATAAATATCTCTTTGAATTGTAGTTAAAATCTACAAAACTTGGAAATTCTTTATCATTTATAGTCAATTCATTTTTGATTTTGTAATAGTCTTTATCAGGATATGTTAAGTCTAAAAGAGGTTTTACAAAAGCAGATAAAGAAAGAATTCCTTTAGAGCCTGAACCCAAAAGTCTTATGTTGTTGTACCAAGGAGAATCTTTATCAAAATTAAATGATTGTGCTATTTGAATCATCATCTTGATAGGTGTAAAAACTTTACTATCTAACTCTAAATTTAAATTATGAGAAGGATCTACTTTTGTTTGTTGTGAATTTATTGTTGAAAATACTTCTGCTTGTTGTTCTTTTTTTAGGTCTTTAAAAATTGCAACAATTAATTCAAAATTCTTTTGAGGATTATCTCTAAATCCTTCGACTCTGTGTTGTCCATCAATTATTGTAAAAGTAGATTCGTCAATTTTTAATTCTATTGATTTTTCATTTTCATTTACAAAGTAATCCGAAGTTGTATTAACAATTATAGAATTAGGAAAGGTAGCATCTACAGAACTTATATAGCTTTTTATTTGAGCAACTTTAGGATATCTCAATTCTCTTTGGATGCCTAAAACTTCGTCATCATCGGCAATTCTTCTTCTATCAACAGATGACATTTCTAAAAGTAATTCAGGTGAAATTTTCGTAACGTAAATTAAACCTATTGGTTGAGAAGCTTTTATTGTATCTAATATTATTGTACTCATTACAGTTTAATTTTTTTATTACTAATTCTAGTTTCAGACTGAGCTTTGCCAGTTTTAGCACGCTCTAAACCCATTGCTTCTATTTCATCATATTTACTTATTAAGCCTAAAAATAATGCTATTACAAAGGTTAGAAATGCTCCCATTTTGAATACTTGAATATTAAAAATTTCAAAAGATTTTTCAGTTTGTATGATTGTAACTGTGAAAAGCACTACAGTAGCTACATAAGTAACGAGATTAATTGTTTTAACTAATTTTCTGTCCTTTTCGCTTTTCGAATGATTGTTAGCTTTTTCACTGTCAAATGCTAAATGATAAAGAGAAGTAAAAAAACAAGCATTTGTGATAATAATTATACTATATATATCAATTGACATATTAAATTGATTTCCTTGAATAGCCCAAATAAGGCCAATATTCAATAGTGGTATTAGATAAGAAAACAAAAACCAAATAAATGTCTCTTTTATTGTTTTTGGTAAGTAGGAAAAAAATAGAGAAATTCTTTTCCAAAAAGTTACGTCATTCATATCATAATTAGTATTTCTTTAATGTACGTCTACATTTAGATAAATGTACCTGTTGTCTATCTACCCTTTTAGCGATATAATGCTTAAATTCAAATGTATTAAAAATGTAAATGACCCAAATACGGAAAACCGTAATAAAGGCTTATTTAACCGGGGAGAATACCAAATATAATGTTTTTTGTAAAAATAATGGCTATCTATTTCATTATGATGCAACCCAAAAACAAAGCAACTAAAAGCGTCTTGTAATTGGTGCGGTTTTTATAAATTATGGGGTTGTGTAACGGTTTCCGAGATTACCTGTTGGCTCTTCTTTCCGCTAAAATTAAAAAGGTAAATCATCATGTTCTTCTATTATTTTAGTCGGTTGAGGGAATTTTGTTTTAAAATATGAGTTTAAAAAAAGTCCAACAGTTGTAACTGAATTGACAACAAAATATGTAAAAACAGCATCATTTATTAAGTAATCTTCTGAAGTTTTTCCGTGAAAATCGGTTTTCTCACTTCTTAATTTTTCAATTGACTGATTTATAGCTAAAAGTGAACTTCCAACGGTTTTTAGCTCCATAGGATGATTACTGTCAATAATATTAAATTCTTTTAAAATTATTATGGTCAGTTTATAAAGAGTTTCAGTTCCCTTAACTTTACTTTTTATTCGTTCGTCTTTTAAAATTTCCTTGATTATACTTTCCAACGCTGAATTTGCTAAACCAATGGCAAGACTTGGGTCAGTTTCAATTTGTTTGAAAGCTTTTGTGAAAGTATCGTATGCAGTTTTGAAGTCAGATTTTAATTCATTTTTAAATGTTGGAATAGAAGGAATAAAATCTGGTGTGTCAACGCCCATATCAATAGCTACTTTTAATAAGTCACTTCCCGCCATTGAATGTAATGTTCTCAATAAGTCAATTTCTCCGCTGTCTTTTTGAAAAATATGGAAGTTTTCCCAATTATTATTCCATTGGTCCCCCTCGTACCATTTGTCAATGTACAAACTAACTTCTTTATATGATTTATATTCTTCCCAAATAGCATCGTGAACTGATTTCACAAGTTTCATTTGGTATTTTGGTGAAATTAGTTCGTTCATAAAATTTTATCTATTAATTATCTGTTATAAAGGATTTTTTCAGCTTGCAATATAGATTATTGTAATTTTTTAAGTTTCACATATAAAACAAACACGAACCCACCCATTATGATAAAAGGTAAGAATGGGCTTTTAATCGGGGAGAATATCAAATATAATGAATGTGATTAAATAAAATTGGCAACTATTTCTTCCTTAGATTACTACAAAAAGTTATTGAAGGGATTTAATTCTTTGGGATGATATAAAATTATCCGTTAGCTTTATATTTATAACCAAGGCGAATATATTTTTTCATATCAAAATCCAGTAATTCATGGATTGTAACATTTAATTCTTTGGATACAAGAAGTAATGTATTGAAACGAGGATTTGAATTTCCTCTTTCTATCTCTCCTATTGTTTTTTTAGCATTTCCAGTCCTTAAACCCAATTCTTCTTGAGAAATCGGTTTATTTGTTTTAGGATTAATAATTTTCTCTCTAAGTTCCCTTATCCTATATCCTAAAGCAATATTTTCATCCTGGAATTTTTGCTTTTTCATAATATAAAATTGAACTTTTCTGAGAAATAATTAGGATACTTATAAGTATCCTAATTATTTTTTATTATATTTGTTTTAGTAACATATATTTGCGATACTTCTTTAAGTAAAAAATTGAAGCTTTCGCTTTGAATCTCTCATTAGAAAACTGGTAATTTTCATAGGAACGAGATGATAAGCAGATTGCTCACGACCCGGGCGTGGGCTCTCTTATTGTTCCAAGGTAACCAGTACCTCTAATGCAGTAAGTTGAGTTCCGCGCCCTTTTGTATGGGGCTTGGTCGCTATTTCTTCCCTCAACTTTCTTTCAAGGCAACTGTTTCTTCCACCAAGAAGCTTCGCAACTAATTTGTAACCAAAAAAATTTTGCTTATGAAAAATAAGGATCGTGAATTGAAGCGATAAACCAGTCCCCCCTTCGAAGGGGGCTAGGGGGATGTATTCCGTCTCACGCTTCACGCTTCACGATTCACGAAAAAAAAGACTCCTCACCCCCTTCGGGGGCCGGGGGGACCAAAAAAAAGGCCCTCACACCCTGTTGCGCAACGTGTGATAGGCCAGCATTAAATCAGTTGTCTAATCTAATATTACAAAAGTATGAAAAATTACTACCGGCGAAGCTATGTCCTAGCACTAACTTTTGCCCTCTTTCTCACTTACAGCTCCCCACTTTTAGCACAGAACCCTCCACTAAAAACAATTAGTGGAACAATTACCGATGCCGATGGCCCACTAAGTGGCGTGAACGTCTTGGTAAAGAACAGCGCCCGAGGGAGCATAAGCGGTCTGGAAGGCAGATACTCCGTGACAGCAACTGCAAACGATACACTGGTGTTTACCTATGTGGGCTATAAAACGCAAGAAGTTGCAGTTGGCAATGCTCCTATTCTAAATGTTATTATGGAAGTGGATCCCCAGGCTTTGGATGCGGTGGTTATTAATGCGGGCTACTACAAAGTTTCCGATAGTGAGAAAACAGGAAGTATCACTCGTGTTACCGCTGCCGAAATCGAAAACCAACCTGTTTCAAACCCCCTTGCCGCTATGCAGGGCAGAATGGCTGGCGTAAATATTGTACAGACCACAGGTGTCCCCGGAGGAGGATTTTCGGTACGCATCCGTGGCCGCAACAGCATCCGCGCTGATGGCAGCGAGCCCCTGTATATAGTGGATGGGGTACCGTACCCTTCCCGATCCCTAGGCAGTAACCAAATTTCAACAGTTATGGGCCAAGCACAAAGCCCTTTAAATGGCATCAACCCAACCGATATTGAAAGCATCGAGGTTCTCAAAGATGCCGATGCAACTGCTATTTATGGTTCCCGTGGGGCAAATGGGGTTGTGCTCATTACCACTAAAAAAGGAAAAATAGGAAAGACTTCCCTGCACATAAACAGTAGTACGGGAGTAGGAAATATTACCCGCACCTTGGACCTTCTTAATACCCCCCAATACCTCCAAATGCGCCGTGAGGCATTTGCAAACGATGGATTTACAGAATATCCTGCAAATGCCTATGACATCAACGGTACTTGGGATCCAACCCGCTATACCGATTGGCAAGAAGTGCTTTTGGGCAATACCGTCTACTACAATACAATAGAGGCATCCTTTACGGGCGGAAGTAGTAACAATCAATTTATCTTAAAAGGTAGTCACCGTAAAGAGACAACTGTCTTTCCAGGAAATTTTGATTATAAAAAGAGCGCAGTACTCTCTTCCTACACCCATACCAGTATAGACCAAAAATTGCGTGTCCGCTTCACAGGTAATTATGTAAGTGATAATAACCAACTCCCTACCACTGCCTTTGTACATCCTGCTTTGAACCTTGCCCCCAATGCGCCAGCGCTTTATGATGAAAACGGCGAACTGAATTGGGAAAACAGCACCTTTTCCAACCCCCTCGCCCAATTGGCATCCAACTACCGCTCCCAAACCAGCACCCTTTTGGGAAATGGAAATATTGCCTATACAATCTTTAAAGGGCTTACGCTCGCAACAAATCTTGGGTATAACGAAATCCATCTGGAAGAAACCAATACTAACCCCAATACGGTATACGATCCCGCCTATGGCTTGGGCCCTGAACATTCCTCAATCTCGGTCAATACCGCCAAAAGGAGCTCTTGGATCGTGGAACCACAACTGGAATATGAATTTCAACTGGGCAAAATGGGAGTCGCACTGTTAGCGGGTACCACCTTTCAAAGCGAAACCAGCGCAGGCCGTACCCAATACGCAGAGGGCTTTACAAGCAACAACCTTATCTACGACCTGTCCTCGGCAACCAATCATATTATTTTGTCTAATAGGGAAGATGAATATAGGTATAATGCGGCGTATGGAAGGATAAACCTAAATTTGCAATCAAAATACATCCTCAATCTTACGGGCCGTCGCGATGGCTCTAGCAGATTTGGGCCTGGCAAACGCTTAGCCAACTTTGGGGCTGTAGGTGCAGCATGGCTTTTCGGAAACGAAGATTTTATAAAAAATGGGATGCCATTTTTAAGCTTTGGAAAAATAAGGGGCAGTTTCGGCAGCAGCGGAAATGACCAAATTGGAAATTATGGTTATTTAAATACCTATATCGGAACAGGCACTACCTATCAGGGCATCCCAACCTTACAACCTGCTAATCTTTACAACCCCGACTATGGTTGGGAAACAAACAGAAAACTGGAACTAGCCCTTGAATTGGGATTCTTAAGAGATCGCATCAATCTTTCCACGGCAATTTACCGCAATCGCTCTTCCAGTCAATTGGTGGGCATTCCGCTCCCGGGCACAACAGGCTTCCCCTCCATTCAGGCAAACTTGGATGCTACGGTGGAAAACCGTGGCTTGGAAATAGAGCTCAATACCGTAAACCTTAAAAACGCAAACCTTACCTGGACTACCTCCGCACAATTGACTATACCACGCAACAAACTGGTTTCCTTTCCAAACCTGGAAGGCTCTACCTATGCCAATCGATATGTTGTGGGCGAATCTCTGGATATAGCCCTATTGTTAAATTATACTGGCATTGACCCCAACACCGGCCTGTATACCTTTCAGGATTATGACGGTGATGGTGCCATATCCTTCCCGAACGATCTAAAAAAGACGGTCCGTGTTGGAGTAGATTATTATGGAAGTTTCGGCAATACGCTTTCCTATAAAAACCTCAGCTTTGATTTTTTACTCCAGTTCGTAAAACAGACAGGCTATAACTTCCAATACACTTCCGCCCCGGCTGGATTTATGGCGAACCAACCCACTGCAGTACTTGACCACTGGCAGCAGCAGGGAGATCAAGGATTCAATCAACAGTTTACAGCTGGCTTTAATGAAGACGCCTATGTCGCATATAGCTATCACACCTATAGCAATGCGGTAGTAAGCGATGCTTCCTTTATCCGTCTTAAAAATGTTTCCCTCTCCTATACTATTCCAGATAAGGCCTTCGGGAATAGATGCCGAATCTATGCCCTTGCCCAAAATCTGTTTACCATAACGGACTTTATTGGGATGGATCCAGAAACACAATCCCTCGGGCAACTTCCCCCATTACGGGTGATGAGCCTTGGAGTGGAATTAAGTATTTAACTAAAAAAATGATGAAATGAAAAAATTATTAAAAAAATATAAGGCAGTAAGAATATCGATTTTTATTTTTACGTTGACACTATTTCTCTGGTCCTGTGAGGATTTCATTGAAGTGGACACGCCAAATTACCTGATAGGCAACGACGTCCTCTTTACGGACGCCAAAACAGTAGAAGCCGCTATGATAAGCATATATGCTAAAATGCGCGATGACATCCTTTTAACGGGAGATGCCCAAGGTCTCAGTACACTTTTGGGGCAATATGCCGATGAGTTCGACTATTACAGCCCTTACGGCCTCCCAGAAGAACAGTTCAATAAAAATGCCCTTCTTGCTACCAATACCTCGGTAGCACAAATTTGGGATGGATCTTACAACCAAATCTATGCTGCCAATGCCATACTGGAAGGTGTAAAGGAGCCCTATTTTTCTCAAGAGGAAATTGCCCAATTTAGCGGTGAGTCCTTGTTTATTAGGGGCCTAGTCCATTTTTATCTCGTTACCCTCTACGGTGATATTCCATATATTAAGACCACCAACTACCTCCTCAACCAGGAAGCCCATCGCGATAAGGTAGTGGATGTATATCAATACATTATTGAGGATCTGGAAACCGCACGCACCCTCTTACCCCCTAATGAATCCAGCGGTGAAAGAGTAAGGCCAGACCAAAAAACGGCAGCCGCACTTCTCGCAAGAGTCTACCTCTATTCCCAAAATTGGGAAAAGGCCGCGGCAATGGCTTCTCTTGTAATTGAAAACACTTCATGGGAAACCAATCCCGATAACGTTTTCCTAAGGGAAAGCCCTTCCATAATTTGGCAACTTCAACCGGAGTTTGTCGGAAAAAACACCTTAGAGGCGGGGAATTTTATTTTTGAGACTGCCCCTCCCCCCACAAGGGCGCTTACCCCTTCCCTTGTAAATGCCTTTGAATCGGGCGATCTGCGAAAAGAACAATGGATTGGCACGGTCACCGATGGTACCCAGAACTGGTACTATCCCTTCAAATATAAACATCAGGCTGGAGAACCTACCAATGCAGAGTATTCCATTATTTTAAGATTGGCAGAACAATACCTGATCCGCGCCGAGGCCAGGGTGCATATGGGCGATTTATCAGGGGGCCAATCCGACATCAACCTAATCCGCACCAGGGCAGGGTTGCCACCTACCAATGCAAATGGGAACGAGGAATTGCATAATGCAATAATGCAGGAAAGAAGGGTGGAATTATTTTCAGAGCATGGCCATCGCTTCTTCGATTTAAAAAGAACGGGGATTATAGATAATGTTCTTGGTAACATTAAACCGGGATGGAATAGTGATGATATACTTTTTCCCATTCCCCAAAAAGACCTACTCCTAAATCCAAACCTGCAACCGCAAAATCCCGGCTACTAACATGGAAAATAATAATAATCCGCTAAAATTATTTTGGATTAGCACTACCCAAGTAATTTTCTCAATGCTGGTATTGATGGCCTGCCCCATTTGGGGCCAGGCTGTCAAAAAAAAGGACCTTACGCCTGAAGATTATAAGCTATGGTACAATATTACCCCGCCTAAATTAAATAATCACGGATCGTGGTTTTCCTTCCATAAATATTACAAAAGCGGGGAAGATACGCTCGTCATCCAGAACATTCAAGACAGTAGGCAAATTGTCGTAGCCAATGGTAAACAGGAACAATTTCTTGAAAATTCCGATCGCTACTTATACCTCGTCAACAATACCCTTGTCCTCAAAAATTTAAAAACAGGAACTGATACCGCATATCAAAATGCCGTAGATTATAAGGTTTCTCCACAGGAAAAATACCTTGCGGTTCTAAGCGAATCTAAAGGAGAAGGAAACTCGAAAACAAAAAACCTAACAGTTACAACTCCTGGGAACTCCGCTCTTGCTTACATACCTAACATAATGGATTATGATTTCGATAATGCGGGCGAGTATCTGGCCTTCTCCCAAAAAACCGAAAATGGCTCCCAATTGGGCTATCTCAATTTGGAAAAAAAGGATACTCCCAAAACCATTTTAATGAGCAGTGTTAATCCTTTTACAAAAATTATTTGGGGCACCGATGGCCATCTGGCCTGCTTTGAGGAGTTGGACAAAGGATATAACAACATCGTCCATTGGTTTAATGTTAAGAGTAAGAAAAACAGCCACGGCTCCTTCAACTCAATGGAGCAGGTACAACTGAGCGACCCTTGTAAAATAGTAAACAACATCAGCACAACCCTACATTTTACGCCCGATAACAGCAAACTGTTTTTTCACATTCAAAAAATTCCCAAGGATATCCCTCAAGAAGACCATGGCTCAAATGTCCAGGTATGGAACACCAAGGATTTAGTAATTTATCCGTACTATTCAGTGGATAAATCTTATGCCCACGATCCCCCAATTATGGTCTCTTTGAACCTTAATAATAACAAAATCCATCTTATGGGCGACAGCCAGTGCTCTAAAAGCATATGGGGCAATGAAGCTAAATTTGTATATTCCTATAGTTTCTTTGAGGACCAATCCATGGACAGAAATAAAACACCCATTAAGTTATTCAATACAGCTACAGGTGAAGAAAGATTTGTAATGGCTCTACCCTTCAAAATTCCTTGGCATGTTTCCCCTACGGGAAATTATCTCTGTTATTTTAAGGATGACAATTGGTGGATTTATAGAGCGGCAACTAATATCCATTTTAATCTCACAAAAGGTATTCCTGAGAGTTTTTTAAATAAAAGTGACTTAAAAGCGGGCAAAATTAATCCCTACGGCTTGGCGGGATGGACAGAAAATGAGAAGGAGGTTTTACTTTATGATGAGCATGACATCTGGGCAATCTCCTTGGAAGGTAAGAGCGTAAAAAAACTAACGAATGGAAAAAAGGAACAGCTCGTTTTTAGGCTTTCTCAAACGGAGGCTGGACAAAATAACCTTTTTGGTTTTACTGCCCATAATATTGATTTAAAGAAAAGCCTTCTTTTGAGAACATCGGACAAAAATACTGCCCGAAATGGTTTGTATCAGTTATTGACTAACGGCACCCTTAAAAGGCTCGTCTTGGGGGATTTCAAGATTTCCAATATTTCCAAATCAACTAACGATACCTTTTTATATTGCTTGGAAAGCTTTGATCAACCCCCCGCCTTATATTATTATAACTCTTATAACTACAATAGTATAAAAGTTTTTCAAAGCAACTCCCAACATTTTGGATTTAAGTGGGGAAAAAAAGAGATGGTAAAATTTGAAACCGAGGATGGCAACTCCTTAAAAGGGGCCTTGTTTTATCCTTCAAATTTCGACCCTTCCAAAAAATATCCAATGATTACTTATATCTATGAAAATATGTCCCCAAAATTCCATCGCTATCAAAACCCTTCCCTTTACAATGGGGCAGTTATTAATAGCAGCAATTATACTACTGAAGGTTATTTTGTGTTTTTTCCTGATATTGAATATAGGGTCAATGAACCCATGGTATCCGCGCTTAATTGTGTAACGGCTGCTGTAATCGAGGTCTCCAAAAAGCCATTTATTGATAAAAATAAAATTGGCTTGTTTGGCCATTCCTTCGGTGGTTTTGAAGCGAGTTACATTGCAGCCCGCTCCAACCTTTTCGCAACTGTGGTCTCCGCTGCAGGAGTTCACAACCTACGTAGTTTTCATTTATCAAATGCTTGGCTATGGTCACGCCCCCAAATGGGACGATTTTTTAATGATCAGTTCCGATTTAATGCGCCATATTTCGAGATTCCCCAAAAATATGAGGAAAATTCGCCTTTAACTTTTGCAGAATCTATAAATGTCCCATTCCTAACCATGGCTGGCGATCAAGATTCCAATATCAATTGGGAACAATCCATTGAAATGTACAACGCCCTGCGAATTTTAAATAAGGAGCATATAATGTTGATCTATCCCGACGAGGGCCATGACCTCTTCAGTCAGGAAGCCCAACTTGATGCCACCCAAAAGTATAGTGAATGGTTTGGCTATTATTTAAAAAATGAAAAACGCCCCCAGTGGATGGAAGCGTTCAATTAATAAAAAAGGCTGGTAAAAACCAGCCTTTTCCATTTTTACTGCCCAGGCATAAATTTAAATGCCGGTAGGTTACAGGAAGTGCCTAATGCATTCTTCCTTTTGGCAACCTGTCCTCCACTGGTACATGCAATAACACCCGAATCATCGCATTGTACAGAGATTTTGCAGGGTTGGGGGTGGTCAAGGTATCCCAATACCGGAGCCGCACTCTTTGTCTCAATATTGCTGGCAAAAGCGCCGGCAATAGCAATGGAAAATGCCACTATGGGCAGTAACCATTTTTTTCTATTTGACTTCATAATAAAAATATTAAATTAAATATAGGGCCTACTCTTTTCTAAAGGTTTTCGGCCTCACCCCTTACACAGCGCCGTGTTTCTTTTATATTGTTATTTCCATTTGGACTTGTTTTTTATCCTAAAGTGCCGTAAGTCTTGGTTCATCAAAACATAGATATCTTCCCCGAAAACCTGAAAATCCAAAAATTGTTCTTTATTATATCGGTCTATGGTAAAACTTAACAAATAGATTCCTTCAACAATGTCATACACATCAATAATTGATTTCATTTCTGAGGATTCATCGGGCTCATAACGGCCCAATCGGTTGGAATTGATAAATAACAGATTCCCATAAGTAGCCGCCAATCTATTCACCATAACCGATTTCCCTCCCAAGCTTTTCCGCCCTGTAGTTTGGTTTGTACTTATGTCCAAAATAGGTTGCGCAATGGTGTCAATGGTTTTATGGGTGCTTCTGTTCCAAGTAAAGGGATTAATGTTCTCGTACTCATTTTTATAATAGTACACATAGAGAAGCTTGTCTAGCTGCTTGTTAAACAAAAGGATTCCGTCACGATCAAAATACCCATCAATAGTGCCTGTTAACACATCCTGCTTAAGGCTGATTTCAATACTGTCTTTTAAAGAAATAGTTCCAAGAATAGTCTGTTGTGTTTCACTTTTTAAGGTGCGTATTCCTAGTTTCTCTGGGTTAATGGGCATTAATTTTGAAAAATAAGGCACCTTATGATAGCTAGTGTCGATTCGCCAATCTTTTGTATTGCCCCTATGTATAATAGGTACTGTTCCATCCGAAAGAAAAAAGGCATTTCCAATAATATTGATATGAGTTGACCGATAGGGCATTTTTAATCGCGGCACCTCTATTTGATAATGAACGGTATCCCGCAAATCACGGGAGACCTTTAGTATCTTTAAAGGGGCGGTATAATTTCCTAAATAAACAGAACTGGAATCAATGCCCGCAAAATAATAGGAATTATAGGTTAGATCCAGCGTATCCAAAGTTATGATGGGATGATGGGGATAGCGCCTGATAAAGGCATTGTTTCGGTGGGTTTGTTCTTCCGATAAAACAAACAGTAAACTCACTATTCCAACCCCAATTACCATAAGTATTGCCAATATGGTAATTTTATTATTTCTTGAATCAGAGGGAAGACAGAATATTGCGGTACCGGAAAGAATAATAAAGCCTATGTTAAATAGTAAATGCTGAGTCCAACTTAATTTCTCAAGCACCCCGCCACAGGAACAGGGAATAAAATCTGAAAAATTAAGGATAATCAATATATAGGTAGTGAACATCACCATTAGCAGGTAAGAAGCAAATAAGGCAAAATGCCTAAACTTGGAAATCATTAGCAGTACGGCGATCAAAATTTCCACTGTGGGAACCAAAAGGGCTATGGGGTATGCAAAAGCACTCAATAATGGCGACTGGGCTAGTTGTCCTACAAAGACATCAAAATCCAATAGTTTACTTACCGCGGCATAAATGTATAGAATAGCGTAGAGAACACTTATAGCTTCAACAGTCGTTCTATTTTTTAATCTTAACATCATATCGTTTAAATTGATATGATAAAATTCCGCATTATAATTTGTGCATTTGGGAGTTTTCCTTGCCTATAAGGTATTACTTCAAAAAAGACGGAAAAATCAATAATTATGTATCCCCTAAAAATGTTTTCTGTCGTAATTCGGTTGGTGTAAGCCCAAACTCCTTCTTAAAGATTCGCGAAAAATGGGGCACACTTTTAAACCCACAAATTTGAGCAATAATTTTAAACGGCTTGTCTCCGTATTGTACTAACACCTTGGCTTTTCGTAGCCTTTCCTTTCTTAAAAAACGATAAACGCTTATCCCGTACAGTTCCTTAAACCCATACTTTAATTTAAATGTGTTCGTTCCTAATTGGAGTGCAAATTCCTTCAAGGGGCGGAAATCCCGTGAAAGATCATTGAGCATCAAACTATGCGCATCTTCTATCATCCGTATATCCTCTTGTGTCAATCGTACCTTTTTCCGTAGGGGTTCCGCAACCTCCAATTTCCCTGCCAATCCTTTGCTTTTGGGAATTTTCAGTATTGGTTCCCGTAGCTCATTTTCAAGGGATACTTGTTTTTTTGAATGCTTTACAACCGAAAGCAAAGTTTCTTCTCTTTTCCCCTGCGCATCTTTAATCAAATACACATAGCAGGCGCTGGGAATTAGGAGTCCTTCCTTGGTTCTAAAGGTAAGTTCAACGGCATGTTCCCCACTCTTATTTTCTCGGTGTTTCTTAATAAAAGCTTCCCACATTTTAGAGGTGTTTTCATCCAGAAATTGGGTTAAGGGTTGGCCTATGATGTCTTCACATAGATAATTCAAAAGGGCACAGCCCTCCGGATTCAAAGCCACTATTTTTCCGTTTCCATCAAGCATAAAGTGCATAACTACAATATGCTTGATGGTTTTATTCGCATTGGCATACCCCTGGTGCAACAAGGCTTCCTCAATTTCCTCAGCCATCATGTTGATTACTGATACAAGAGCCTCCACGTTATCGTTTTTTCCCGATCTTTCCAGACGGTAGAAAAACTTTCCCGTTCCCATTTCCAAAAGTAAATTTCTTAACTTTTTAAGACGCTTCTTTTTAGACATAACAGTATAGTTTTTTGATTACAATTCAATCTACTAAAGGGGAGTTATGCAATAGATTTTAAAACAAGGTCATAAATAATTCGCCAAGTATTTTTCAGCTTCCTCTGAAGTCTGAAAGGCCTGCGCGGGTATGGGTGGTTTACTGGCTAAGAGATAAAATTTTGAGATCACTTCAGATACAGAGGGTTCCACTAAAAATGCCACTGCCTTTAAAAGTACAGAACCTTCCAAAGCCAAATAATCCCGTGCGGCTTTTTTTACTTCCCGTACACCACGCATATCACAAAGGGCAGGATAAGCCTTACCCTTTTGTAGATGTAATCTATCCGCAACAATCTGTATGGCAGCCGGCAAGTCAATCGATACCCCAATATGGTACCGTATGTATAGCACCCCAGCTGCAATTTTGTACGTTGCATAATTATTTTCGATAGAATCTAACATGAATGAAAACTGGTAAATCAATATAAAGCTACAAAAATATGTCTGGATTGGTATCTATTATCGATGTACGACACACCTGAAAATCTCTTTTTCTTGCCTAAAATGAAAATATGCTTAACCGTAAGGTATTATATCATCATGCCACTTTTTATTTCAAGAAAATGCCTGTACCTTTTTTTTCAAAAGGAAAAAATCATGGCAAAAATTAAACACAACAATTTTTTGGACACTGTAAATGAAGTGTTTACAGACGCAAAACAGCAAGGGGTACTCCACCTCTATGCCCAGGGCGAAAAATTCAACGGACGAACCATAGAGGTAAAAGACCGAAGCCTCTATCACTTTGGTACAACTGGCTATTTGGGCTTGGAACAGGATTCACGCTTAAAAACCGCTGCCATAGATGCCATTAATAAGTATGGTACACAATTTCCTCTGTCCAAATCCTACATCTCCAATCCACTATATGCAAGCCTGGAACAAAAGATTGGCGAAATGTATGGCCATCCCATTATCATCACCAAAAACAGCACACTGGGTCATATAGGTGTAATCCCCAGTGCAGTGCAGGATCAGGATGCCATCATCCTCGACCATCAGGTACATTGGAGCGTCCAGAGTGCGGCTAAAATTTTAAAGAACCGCAACGTCCCAATTGATATGGTACGCCATAATGATTTGAATATGCTCGAGGATAAAATCAAGCAATATACAAACAAGCGAAAGAAAATCTGGTATATGGCAGATGGCATATATTCCATGTACGGCGACTTCGCCCTTATAACCAACCTCATGGCACTCAGCCAAAAATACCCCCAACTCAACTTCTATTTTGATGATGTGCACGGCATGAGCTGGATAGGTAAAAACGGCACAGGCTATGTCTTGAGCGAACTTAAGGAACTATCTGAAAATGTGCTGCTCTTCGGTACCCTCAGCAAAACCTTTGGGGCTAGTGGCGCCGTATTGGTATGCGCCAACAAAAAAATGTACAACCGCATAAAAACTTTTGGCGGTCCACTAACGTTCTCGGCCCAACTGGAACCAGCTTCCATCGGCGCCGCTATCGCTTCTGCGGAAATACACCTATCTCCAGAAATATATTCTCTTCAAGCTGAATTAAGGGATAGGGTTACCTATTTTAATAAGTTATTACAGCAAACCGACCTTCCGTTAATTGATGAAAATATATCTCCGGTCTTTTATATAGGCACCGGAATGCCTAAAACAGGCTACAACTTTGTGAATCGTCTAATGAAAGAAGGATTTTATGTAAACCTTGGCATCTTCCCCGCGGTCCCCGTCAAGAATACGGGCGTCCGCATAACCATTTCAAGACACAACCAAAACGACGAAATCAAGGGTCTTGTAGAGGCAATGCAATATCATTTCCCAAAGGCGCTCGAAGACACCCACACCAATACCGAAAGAGTCTTTCATGCATTCAAGTTGAAACAAAAACAAAAGGAAACAACAATTAATACTAAAACTAACAGCAATTTAAAATTACAGATGGAAGACTCCATTTTAAAAATTGACAAGCAACTTTGGAACTCCCTACTTGGTAACAAAGGCGTATTCGATTGGGATGGTCTAAAATTTTTGGAGGAATCTTTTAGTAGCAATGCCCAAATGGAACACAACTGGACGTTCAGATATCTAATAATATTTGACCAAGTGCAACAGCCTATTTTAGCAACCTATATCACCCTAAGTATATGGAAGGACGATATGCTCGCGCCTGTAGCAACTTCCCGAAAAATTGAGGAAGAACGCAAATTCCATCCCTACTATTTAACCTCCAATGTAATTAGCCTGGGTTCCCTCTTTACGGAAGGCGAACATCTCTATTTATATAATGAACATCCCCAAAAACAGGAGGCCCTGAATCTTTTAATACGAAGTTTGGAGGAATTGGAACAGCCATTGGAAGCAAAAATGATCGTCCTGCGCGATTTCAGGGAAAATGAAATATTTCATAACTATTTTCAGGGCCAAGGCTTTGTGCGAATCCAAATGCCAGATTCGTGCAGCATTCAACTTGATGAAAATGAAACTGTGGAAAGCTATATCGCAAAACTCTCTTCCAGAAACAGAAAGCACCTTAGAAAAGAGATTTTAAAACCTGAAGAGCTACTGCATATAAAAGTATTACGAACGCCTTCCCCCATTCAACTGAAGCGAATTGAGGTACTCTATTCGAATGTCCATCAAAATAATTTGGGATTGAACACATTTTCCTTTCCCTCAAAACTGTTTGCAAATATGGCCGCACATCCCAATTGGGAATTTATTACACTTAGCCCCAAGACGGATCCAGACAAAATGATGGGTGTAATGCTATGTTACAAAAACGCGCACAACACCTATGTACCTGCCTTTATTGGAATGGATTATTTATACCTTGAACAATATCAGATCTATCGCCAACTCCTATACCAAACAATAAAAAGAGCAATCGAAATAAGGGCGAAAACAATAGCCCTAGGACTAACGGCAGCTTTTGAAAAAAGAAAACTAGGAGCGACCGTAACCCCAACCTACGCCTACCTCCAAACACCCGATAATTTCACCCTCGAACGCCTGGAAGTCGAACAAGGATAACAAAAAAACAACCAACAACAAAAAACTCTCATCCACCTATCAAGTATTCCGTAGCTTCAGCGAAGCTGGAGGCAACCGAAAACAGAAAACCGAAAACAGACAACCCACAACCAAATCTTAAAACCATGGAATCAAAAATCAAACAATTCTGGGAGTTCTTTGAAAAAGAGAGCTTCTTTATCTTGGAAAATCTAAAGTATGGAATCGTTCCTAAAAGCAAGTTCGAACTGCTCGATTACCTCCTTCAAAACATACACCCTAAATTACAGGCCCTCGTTAACCGACCCCCGAATGGGGAAGCACATTTTGTCTTCTTGACCAAAGGCCGCTTAGGCTTAAAACGAATAATAACAGAACTACTGGAAAGAGCTCCCGAAAATGAATATTGGCTCTTTAAAATGGGCCTCTCTCCTTGGAGCGGCGAATTCCATGACTTCAACAAACACTATAAGTTTTTTGGTCCCGATATTCACGTATATGATATCTACTTTGATATCTATAAAACCTATCCCTCCACAGGCAAGAGCAACCTTCATATTCATGTGGAAAAAAACAAACCCCTCCCAAAATATTTTATAAACGATAGTATGCGGGTCTTTTTGCTCTATTATTTGGGCGACCAACTGTTCTTTAAAAAAATCCTCTATCTAAAGATTGTACAAAGGAAACCCCGACATATAAACTTTGTTCACATTTCCGAACTAAAAACCCTGTTGGAGTTCTCATGGGTTACATAAATAGTATAAAAAAACAATAGGTCGCACATCCCCCTTAAGGGTTTAAAAGTTCCAAAAAATTACAAAATTTTTCATACCATAATACGATAAGGTAATATACCTTAGGGGGAGATAGGGTATATGTCAAGGTGAGTTAATGCATATGTCGAGGTGAGCTACTGTATATGTCAAGGTGAGCTAATGGGTAGTTCAAGGGGGTCTAAAGTATGACGAGTGTATGGTTTAAGCTACGTTTAAGCTACCCAAAGCCTAGGTTAAGGCTACTTTCACTATAATTGCCCAAATCACAAAAATCCTTCCCATAAGCAATAATAACAAATCAAAAGAAAAAACATCATACAGAAAAAGGTGGCTCCCGACCCTCCCGTCGGGTGTCGGAAGGGCTGATACCACAATCTAATAAGTATATACCCATAACCGACAACCAACAAAACTCAACACAATAACCCACAACCGACAACCAACAAAATCTATGTACTCAAATCTAATTTTTCCCCACCCATTTCATCCCAAGACATGGAACCTACAGACAAAACTAGTGCACAGTGGAAAAGACCCCGCCCCACGCGAATAATAATATATCCCAAGGATATACAACTCCTCACGGGCAAATCCTATCGCCATGCCCTCGATCTAAACAAGGAAGTCCGCACCTACTTCAAAAAACAAAAACACCACCTCCTAACAGTCTACGAATTCGCCCAATACACAGGTTTAAATCCCGAAATAATCCTAACCCACCTAAAATAAAGTGCCCCCCTCACCCATCACGACAAACCGACTAGGGGAAGCAATAAATAAAATCGCCCGAGGATAAACCCCGGGCGACTTCTATAAATCAAACTAACACATATAAAAAACTATTCCTTCAACAGTCGTTTTGTTATCTCCCCGTACTTAGCTTTTATTTTAACATAATAAGTAGCAGCAGCAAGCTGATGTACATCTATCGTCCTCAGCGAGCCCATACTACGCAGATCTTCATATTGTACCAATCTACCTCTTAAGTCATAAATTTCCAGGCGTTCCAGTTCCATACTCTTCGGATTACTGATGTTGAGTACATTCTTGGCAGGTATTGGATACAACGATATAGTTCCTAACTCTTGAGTGTTATCGCCAGTTCCCAATACGCTTTCCACAGTCAGTTCAAAGGTACATGTGCTCGAGTTGCCGTACGCATCAGTAGCCGTAAGTGTAATGGTGTGTACTCCGTCAGGAAGCGGGGTTCCCGCTATCGGGTCCTGGCTTGTCAGCACCACCGGATCTGTACAATTATCTACTGCCGTTGCCTCTCCAGTAGCAAAATAATCAGGCAGAATATAGAAAATATTGTTTGGTCCCGGATCTACTGTCTGGTCCATTGGGCAACTAATTACCGGTGCCATATCATCTACTACCGTTACTACCGCCATACAGGTTGCCAGATTTCCATTATTGTCCTGGCTAAATACCTGAACGGTTACTGGCGTGCCTATATCGGCACAAGTGAACTCAGTTATATCTACTGCAGTAGTAAAGATACCGCAGGCATCGTCATTTGAGGCAATTACATCGGACGGTAAGAGGGTTGCCGTACCATCAGCACCCAACGATAAAGTAACATCCTGACATACCAGTACTGGACTGCTATTGTCTTCAACGGTTACTATAGCCGTACATGTTTGGCTGTTTCCATTGATATCTGTTACCGTTAGTACTACAGAGTTATCACCTATGTTAGAACAATCGAAGGTCTCCACATCGAGGTCATAACTGGCTATGCCACAAGCATCGGTACTACCGTTATCGATATCGGTGCCGGTAATTGTCACCGTTCCACTTACGGGATCTAATTCTACGGTAATGTTCTGACAGGCTACCACGGGGGCAGTTATGTCTTCCACCGTTACTATGGCGGTACACGTACTAGTATTACCGTTTACATCCGTAACGGTAAAGGTTACGTTATTGTCTCCAACATTTGAACAGTCGAAGGTATCCGTAGATATTGCGATAGTATCCACTCCACAATTGTCGGTGCTACCCCCATCTACATCGGCTGCAACTATACTTGCGTTCCCGTTGGAATCAAGTTGGATGGTTATATCCTGGCAAACAGCAATAGGTGCCTCATTGTCAGTAACCGTTATCGTAAAACTGCAGCTACTAACATTTCCATTAACATCCGTAACGGTAAATTCCACGGTACTAATGCCCACTGGGAATTGACTACCGCTAGGTAATCCCGCCGTCTGTACAATACTATCAATTCCACAATTGTCTTGTGTATAAGGTTGTGGGAAATATACCAGGGCAAAACAATCGCCCAATCGCGTTTCAGAGTTCACATCGGCTGGACACACAACCAGGGGAGCAATATTGTCCACTACGGTAACCACGGCCGTACAGCTTGAAGTATTGCCGTTGGTGTCGGTTACGGTAAGCACTACGTTGTTGGCACCTACATTGGAGCAGTCAAAGCTCGAAACGTCTATAGTAGTGGAAGCTATTCCACAGGCGTCATTGGAACCACCGTCCACATCGGCTGCGGTGATGGTGGCATTGCCGTTGACATCCAATTGCACTGTAATGTTCTGGCATACCGCCGTTGGCGCTACATTGTCCTCTACGGTAACCACAGCCGTACAGCTTGAAGTATTGCCGTTGGTATCGGTTACGGTAAGCTCTACGTTATTGGCACCTACATTGGAGCAGTCAAAGCTCGAAACGTCTATAGTAGTGGAAGCTATTCCACAGGCGTCATTGGAACCACCGTCCACATCGGCTGCGGTGATGGTGGCGTTGCCGTTGGCATCCAATTGTACGGTAATGTTCTGGCATACCGCCGTTGGCGCTACATTGTCCTCTACGGTAACCACAGCCGTACAGCTTGAAGTATTGCCGTTGGTATCGGTTACTGTAAGCGCTACGTTGTTGGCACCTACATTGGAGCAGTTAAAGCTCGAAACGTCAATGGTAGTGGAAGCTATTCCACAGGCATCGTTGGAACCACCGTCCACATCGGCTGCGGTGATGGAGGCGTTGCCGTTGGCATCCAATTGTACGGTGATGTTCTGGCATACCGCCGTTGGCGCTATATTGTCCTCAACAATAACAGTAGATGTACAGCTCGCACTATTTCCATTTACATCGGTTACGGTGAGGGTTACAGTGTTTGGGCCTATATCTGCACAAGTGAAATTCTCTGGGCTTACCGAAATATTGGCAATACCGCAATTATCGGAACTTCCCCCATCTACATCGGCAGCATTGAGGATAGCCTGCCCGTTGGAATCCAGCTGTAACGTTAATGGGGCAGCAGAAGTCCATACATAATTGATTTTTGTATTATCCACATGGTCATTTACATAAGCAGAGATAGCAGAACCATATCCTCCCGGATCATTATAACCTGGGGCTCCCTGGTCGTAACTATAATTTTCTGGATAAGCTGCAAATCCATCTCCCCAGCTATCTGTCCATGCGGTATGGGTTATGGTATTTGGATCGGTAGTATTGGCGTCTATTGAAATTGAATAATCGGCTGCATTGCCACCAAAGATTAGGGCAGCAGCTTCTTGGGCCGTATATACTGGAGGGTTTGTACCCCAATTTGGTCCGTCGCTTACCAAGTAAGAGCCTACATAAACTGGCAATCCACCTTGGCAAACCACAATTGGGGCCTCGGTATCCTCAGCGGTAAAGGTAAAGTTTTCAGAAGTTGAAAGCCCCCCTGTATCTGTCGCCACAATCGTAATTATCGCGTTAGCTTGTATACCAGCCTCTGGTGTTCCAGATACGACAAAGTTTGTACCGTTAAAGTTTACTGAAAGGTTTGCGTCCTGTACTACTGCCTGATTTCCAGAGGTGGCCGTTACGATAAGATCGGTTGCGGCATCTTCAAAATCGGAAATAATTACGTTTTGGGTAAAAGGACTACCCGGACAGCCCGAAAGATTTGCAATAGGATCAATTACCGGCGCCTGGTTAAGAAGCACTATTTTATCATTCGAAAAAGAGAAGCAATTTTGGTCTCCAGGAAGGCCACCGTATTCTACGATATAACCCATACTTTGTCCGTTCCCCAAATCGTTCCAACGCCCATCGTTGGCAAAATAAATCTGCAAGAAGTCTTCAGAACCACCACTATTATTGGGTTCGGCAGCGTTCCAATTAGCATACTGGGCCGGTAACGGACTGCTACCTACTGAAAACTGTGTGCCAGCTTCGGGTCCCGTAATCCAGTACCAATTGCCTTCGGCGGCGGTTTGATTGGCATATATGGTACTACCCGATGCCTGGTTGATCTCATTGAAGTTATCTGAGCCGCCCAACCAGCCGTCGTCCGTCAATTTCGTTTTTATAAAATCGTTTTCGGCTACAGAGGTAGAGGTTGCCAAATATCCCTGAAGGCCATATAGCGTTCTGCTGGCAGCGGCGGTCTTGGCCTGAACCCAGGTAAGGCTTTGGTTTACATACTCATAATAGTGGTTGTTATTTGGGTTGGATACACTACCACCAATGATAAAAGTAATGGTGCGAGGGGCAGTATTACTGCTAGAGGTGCGATACTGGATATTTTGGAATAAACTTTCCAGATCAGTATCGGTAAGGGTGCCGGTAACGGTAAGTACCCCTGTAGAACCGTTATAGTTTGCGGTAACACCACCGGGAAGCGTATATCCGCCATCCAAGGCCAATTCATCTCCTGCCACAAAATTGTTGGAGATAGATACTAGAGCGCCATTGGCATTTCCGCTGTAGGTAAGGGCAATTGCCGAATCTACTGTGGTGAAGGTGGTAATATTGCCCATCTGTGTACTGCCGGGCGAAGTAACCACATACGGGTCTGGAGCCGTAATGGTAATTTCTGCGGTAGCAGTGTTCATATTACCGCTGCCATCAGTTGCCGTAAGCACTACAGTCTGTGTTCCTATATCGCTACAATCAAAAGCTGTTTTACTCAAACTGAGAATAAAATTACAGTTATCGGTACTGCCATTGTCTACCATGGCTGGCGTAAGGGTAAGCCCAGCGGGATCAGTTAACTGAAGACTGAGATTTTGTGCCAGAACCGTTGGGTCAATCGTATCCAGCACATTTACAGTTATGGGGGTGACGGTGGCATTGCCACTAGTGTCGGTTACTGTAAAGTTTATGGTGTTATTTCCGATCTGTGAGCAATCAAAAGTAGACTGGCTCAAGCTTTTGGAAGAGATGCCACAGTTATCGGAACTGCTTATTTCCACGTCGGCTATTGAAATACTGCCGGTCCCCCCGGAATTGAGGTTAACAGTAAGATTTGTATTTGCGCTAACCGTCGGGCTTTGCGTATCGGGGGTGGTCGTAATTGTAACAGTTTCGTTTGCTACGCAACCCTCCTGGGAGGTTACGGTAACGGAATATGAACCAGGAGCCAGGTTTGTAATGGTCTCAGTGGTAGCACCGTTATCCCAAAGATAGTCGTATGGGGGTGTAGCAAAATCGGAAGCTACGGCGGTAGCGGTTCCATCATTGGCGCCAGTACAACTCACATCCGTTTTGTTGATTACTGCAGAAAAAGGAAGCGAAAAATTTTGATACAGTACCGCTTCCTGCGAATAATTATAAAACCCAAAACGGCCAGAAGTATAGGTTCCGTCCACGTCAAAAACTTGGGTACCGTTTATCCATACACTAATATTGCTGGCGCCATACTGTACCTGGAAGGTGTAAAGCGTATTGTCTGCCCATCCGCCCATACTGGCATTGGTAGCCAACACTTGGTTGATAGGACTGTTCTGACACCAAAAGGCAGCTGCAAAGTCATTGGATGATCCTTGAAACCTCGTGAGGCGCATGGCAGCGGGAGCAGTACAACCGCCGGATGCCTGAGGACTCTGTTTCCAATCGAACATAATAAAATTATAATTATTGTTCGGGGTGGTGGAATTGGGGGATTGATAGCCAATCACGAAGCCGATAAAATCGTCATCGTTAGTAGTTTCCACCCGAAACTCGCCTTGTATTGTAGTATTAAAATACTCAGCATTACTTACATAAAAAGAAGGGTTGCTATTAATGGTTTGGCGTACACTGCTGCCGTCAACAGCAGGAATCCAATTTCCATTGGCAGGATCGCCCTCCACGCTCCAGGAGTTTAATCCCAAATTTATAAAACACTGGGCAGTGATATTTGGAGAGAAAAAAAACATTACCAGAATAATGCTGGCAAAGAGGTAATTTCCCCGGGATAAAGTACGGTAGTCTTTTGGTTTGTAATAGTTCATCATAAAGGTATTAATTTGGGTTAATAATTGAATGTATTGTTAATTTCATATGGTAGAAATAATGTTGTTTTAGGCATTAAAAATTCACTTAACTTATATAAATAGAGACCTCGCAGTAACTTTTAAATTTGCATACGAATTGCCTATGGGTTCCTGGGATACTTATTGATAAGCTCCAAGGCCCAAACTGTCGAATTAACTAAACGGAAAACTTCCTGGCGTATGAAGAAATAATAGATAATAGCACGGTATAATTTCTATGTTAAGATTGGGTTGCGACAGTTGTTAAAAAGTTTAACATTTGACGGCGCAAATAAAATGTATTTCTGGTAATTGGAAGGTGAAAAAATATTGATAAAATATAGATGGGCATATAGACAAAATATAGATGCGAAATTTGCACAACCTATAAACATTTCATTGTTAATCACTTACAGATGTTTAAAAAACTGTAGGTATTTTCTTAATACATCGCCATAGGAATACAAAAGAATCCAGGAATTACAAGATCAAAGTTCACGCATTAGCTGGTCAAAACTCTCATCATTGTCATGTAATTGCATTTTTTTCTTCACCCTATACTTTTTAGAGATTACACTTTGATGGCTAATGCCCAATAAGGATGCTATTTCCTTATTAGTCAACTGGAGCTTTAGGAGCGAACAAAAAGCGATATCATTATCTGTAAGTTCGGGAAACATTTGGCCGAGATTATAACCGAACTCGGGATGGACCTCCACAAACTTAGTCTTGAAATGATTCCAGTAATTGCGTTGCCCTATAATATTTTCTATAGTATTGCATATCTCGGAAGTAGGGGCATCCCTTTTGGTCTCAAGCACCTCCCGAATTTGATTTTGGATATCTGCTGCCTCTAACGATATGGCCACCAATTCCCGTTCCTTATCTCCCAACCTTTTTTCCTTCTCGGCCGATAGCTGCTTTTCCAACTCCTGTTTTTCTTTCAAAATTGAGTTTGCCTTTTCCAATTGTGATAAGGACTCTTGCTGCAATCGCAGTTTTTTACGATGACTTTTATAAAAAGCGATACTCAGTACAAAGATGAAGATGGTGAGAATACAGCTAAGTATGGTAATATTTCTTTGTTTACTACTAGACTCCTGTAATAGAGCGTTGGTCGTGGCCAAGGTTTTATTTTTTTCACCTTGTATTTCGTTCTGGTAGGATTCTTCCAATTCTGCAATTTTAATCCTATCCTCAGCATTCCCAATAGAGTCTTTTAAGAAGTCTATTCTATCAAACAATTGCAGGGAAGCCTCATACTCCTTTTTTTCTCTCAAGGTTTTCCCTGCGGCTATCAAAAACTTCAATTCGTCTTGGGCATTCATTTTAAACCTGAAATTTTCGGTATTCGTTTTGGTCTCTGAAATAACTTGAACCGCCTTATCGAGGGCTCCCTGTTTATTTAAAAACTCCAAATAATCGCTAGCTACTTGTAAAAACCGGGTGGAATGATGGTCGCGTAAATAGGTATAAGATTCCTTAAAAGCCGTTTCAGCAAGGTCCGGTCTATGGGTATTGCTGTACAGTTTTGCCAATTTGGCTTGCGCCAGATACATATATTCCAGATTATTGACCTCCCTGAGCCCTATTTTCGCCTCTATTAAACGCTCCTCTCCTTCCCTTTTCCTTCCGATTTCTATCAGGCTTTCCCCATAAGCTAAAAGAGTAAGGTAATAGGGAGCGCCTTTTTGTTTTTGGAACTCCGGAATCACTTGCTCGTAAATTTCTACAGCAAAGTTATAATTGCCATTGTTGTAATAGGCATTGCCCAATTTTTGTTGCAGGATATACAGTCGGGAATCGTTGGTAGCCCGAAAAATAGAAATGGCCTTTTTAAGATAAGTTATAGCCTTTTCCTTTTGGGCCATATAATTATAATTGGAAGCCATTTCCCCATATACCAAGCCCTCACCATTCAGATTATCCAAGGCCTTATAAATGGATAAGGCTTCCTGCAATGCTTTCATCGAGTTGGAATAATCAGCATTCGTGCGGTAGTTTATAGCCAAATTGCACAATATCTGGGCCTTAACGATGGGATATTCGTTTACCAAACCGATACCCTTTTTAAAGTAATGGGTAGCAGAGTCGTATACAGCCAATTGGTTATAAGTAATGCCCAAATTGCTAAAGGTCCTTGCCACTGCGGTATCGTGACGCTGGGAAGAGTAATTTAAAAGTTGGGATAAGTACGCTTTTGCCGAGTCGGGCTTTTTAAATAGACTATTTGTTATCTGTATCTGAAGTTCATCTATATCCGAATTCTGGGAACTCAGGCTTGTAAGGGACAATAAGGCAATAAGGAGTAAATAGTATTTCATAATTTAATTTGGCGACCAAATGTAAAAAAATATATTTTTTTTAAACTGCTTAATCCTGGTGTATTTTATCTCTTTTAACCTAAAAAAAACCCTCCATAAAGGAGGGCGGGGAGTAAAATAAACAAATAATCAGTGAATAAAGCTATTGACTAGAGTATTCAAAGTAACCATTAGTTCGTTATATAATCAATTGTTGGATATAGACAAATTATAGATACAAGCACTTTTTATGGGTATTTTCGGTCAGACTAATATTTCTATTAAGTTTTCAAATCTTCAAAATTTGCGAATAACCTATTGCCCATATTCGCATCAGGCCTTACCCTTCAAATCCCCCATGCGGAGTACCTCATACCGAATAGGCTTAAAACTACCTCCATTGCTATCTTCGGCCGAGCAAGCCGTAAGGCCCACTATCAAATCCATTTGGGCCTCAAAAAGCACAAAATCATTCGGCTGGCTTGTAGGGGGCAAGACCGAGAGCTTGCCTTTACTATCAAACTGTACGTTCATAAATATATTAAAGGCCGTGGGGATATCATCGGGGTAAATATCGTAGGGTTTTAAATTAGTATATAGATTTTCGAAACAGCTGGGGTGGTATTCAGGATTATCATACATTATCTGAAAGGTTTCGGGACTGCAAGGCGCCAACAAAAAATCATTTCTACCATTAGTGTCCTCCAGTATCTTCATCATTTTACGGCTGCGGTTGCTCCATAGATGGTTCCCCGTACTGATAAGTATGCTTTCCTCAAAATCAAGGGTCTTACCAGATGATATCTTTTCCCGTATATCCTGTTCATTAAAAAGTACCATATCGCTTACTTGCATCCCGAGCGGATCAATAACCCTTAGTATTTCACCTTTTTTTAAAGTAAATGCAGCCCCTGTTTGGGGGGCAATCTCGTGTACCATATTTTCCTTATTTTTTTACTTGATCTTTATGGTTCTTTTTATAAATCTTCTTGTTGTAATAGCCAAGCACCAAATTTACTATAACTATTATAAGTGTACTTGCGGCCAGTTCCACATACATACTTAAGGCTGCCAAACACCCCAGAGCAGCACTGCACCAAATAGCGGCCGCTGTTGCTAGCCCCGATATTTCTCTTTTCCGCTTTACTATAACTCCTGCGCCCAAAAAGCCAACCCCCACAATAATTTGCCCCGTTATCCGGGTTAAATCCACATTGGGTAAATCTATATACTGAAATGAAATTCCAATAAATATTGCGGCACCCACTGCTACCAATGCATTAGTTTTGAGCCCAGCATTCTTATTTTTCATCTGCCGTTCTATACCCACACAGATTCCAGCAATCATTGCAATTACGGTGTTTAAAATAAATTCAAAGCTAGTTGTGGGCTCCATAATACTGGGATGATTAAATTATTTATGGTGAAAGGGGCACTTCCAGTTTTGCCCTACCTGCCGGCCACTGTATTGGCGTGCTTCACTTTCCTCTCCAAAATCCTGCAAGACCGGGTTAATGTTTCCTTGCAGGGCAGTATCGCGCTCCCTTATCTTATCGCGCACTTTATGGTAAACACCCATCTCGCGCAATTTTTCAAATTGGGAATGCAGATTGAATACCAAAGTAGGGTATGGGGCCCGGCGTGCCATACGCGATGCTTGGGGATGGAGACCCACCACATAAAAAGCTTTCCCACCAATGCTGAAACTAAAGTTTGGGTTATTGGGATCATCACTTACCGTGGGGTCCCAGGGGGAGTTATCCATATCATGCAAAAACTGTAATTGCCGCCATAAAAGGTTTTCAAATTCAATCTCAGTTACTACCTCCGCTTCTGGAAATACAGCAATAAATGATTCAAAATCCTTACTCTCAAAATCGTAATGGGCTATATAGTTTTTAAGGTCGGTCATTAGGGCATCCGCAGTTTTTCTGCTCCCCAAACCCTCATAAACGTTTAACTGGTACTTATCCATTTGGAAAACCGTATTGGCCATAAGGCAGGGATGGTTTTCTTCTAAAATGAAGTTTTTAAAATCACGGGATATAGAATGGCTTTCGTGGGGTTGTAATGATGGTTCCATAGCTTTTTTTATGAAAATTATTAAATTGGGGCTGTAAAACCCATTCTTTTAATATTTCCTTAGTGGCTATTTAAAGCTATTTTAACAAGTTTACTAAAGCCTAGAGTAATTGTGTTAGTCTTTCGATTTATAGAGCAACATAATCAGTAACATGGATGAGTTCAGCAAAAATGAAATTCCATTGGTAAGGATAATGGGGTAGTCATTTTTAATAATGCCATATACCACCCACAGACCTACCCCGCCCAAAAGCAATACAAACATAAAGGGCGAAATATCCATCACTTTCTTGGTCTTCCAAGATTTTATAAGCTGGGGCAATACGGCCACCGTAGTAAGTATTCCGGCAATAAATCCTATAATTTGTTCTTCCATATTTATCGGTCCACATCCGTTAAGAGCCATGCCTTCAGGTTCTGGTTCATATCCTGACTGTGCAATACGGTAATATCACCCGTTGTTTCAAAAACCACTGCCTCTATTTCTGAATAGTCAGTTACATTGGCTTCCCGTAATTTAGCGCGCAAATCTCCCTCGGTTACCCTGGCTTTCCTTAAGTTATTATGAAAAATATCCTTATGTTCCATTAATAATAAGGGAGTATTGTCTATAGCATTTTGAAAGGGCTTATAACGCCTAAAGAATGCTGCCGACAGTTGAAAGAAATAAATTGCCAGTAGCCCTAGCGCTCCCTCAGCCAATGATACGGTACTGGATAAAACCGTAGTGGCAATTAGCGACCCCACCGCCACGGTCATGGCAAAATCAAAACTGGACATTTTACTGAAGCTCCGTTTTCCGAAAATGCGCGTAAAGGTAATCACTAATATATAAATCCCCAAGCAGCTTATTACTATCCGGCCTGCACTGGACCATGTAAGGTCTAATAATTTTTCCATAATAATTATTGTTTGATTAGATTGGTTAAAAAAAAAGTCCGTATTACACGGACTTTTATATGTACATTCAAATAAGGTTATTTGGCCTTATCGTTTAATCGCTTTTCTGCCAGGTCATTCAGTTTTTTGTCGGCATTGTACTCTTCATCCAATGTCTTCTGAAGTTTCTTTGCAATATCATCATGGCCCAACTCCTTGGCATAGCGCACTGCCGTACCATAACCAGAAATTTCATAATGTTCAACCCGTTGTGCCTCGGCTATCATCCCGGCATTCTTTACATCATCGTCCTTTACCTCATCGAGAAAATCCTCGGCTTCCTTTATCAATCCCTTCATCGCCTTACAGGTCTCCCCGCTCGGATCAATATCCAGATCATTACAAATTTCCTTTAAGCGTTTCTTGTGCTCCTTAGTTTCTTCCAAATGGTCTTCAAAGGCTTTTTTGAGTTTCGCGTCCTTCGCGTTCTTTACCATTTTAGGCAATGCTTTTGTCAATTGATCTTCAGCACTGTAAAGATCCTTTAGTTGATGTTCAAATAATTCTTTTAAGTCTTTCATAGCAATAAGTTTTTTTGTTGACCTAAAATTAAAAATCATCCCTCACACCAAAAACAACTTTATCAATGTTTTAACGCAGCTGTTTTAAAATCGATACATTTTTAACGAAATGTGTTAGTAAAGACCCAACCGCCCCATGTAGTATTGACTAAGGGTGATACTGAATTGCAAATATTTATTGGGTTGGCTATCTCTTAAAGATCTGAATGATCTTATCGAAGAATGAAGTATTTTCTTTTGTTTCCTCCTTCTCTTCATTATCTTCTTGATTTTCGCCAAAAGTGTACTCCCTTAAAAAATCACTTTGAGATTTGGAACTGTCATATTTCCGTCTTTCGTTGCGTATCTTATCCAACTGTTCCTTATGCGTTTCTATTATAGTGTGGAATAGGGGCTGCATACGCTCGTTTAAAGTGTTGATGGGTTCTTTTAAAAAGAAACCTTCGGCCCCACTCTCAAGTAGTTTTTCCCGATCGGCTTCATACTTAAGATTTCCCGTTATCACTACCACTGGAATTTTAGCGTTGTAGTTTTTAGCAATTTTTATTACATCGAACGCATTCATGCCCACTAGATTGAAGTCGGTTAGAACCATATCGGGAATATAGGTTTTCAGCGCATTTATAAGGCTTATCTCACTATCCACAAATCTAATTTCAGGATAAGCACATATTTTTTTTAATTGCCGCTGCAGCAAAAAGGAATCAGATACTTGATCTTCAACGATCAAAAAATGTAGCACATCGGGTAGGTTCATAAGGGCATAGGTTGTTTAGCTTAAAGTAAAATTACGTTATTACAGTAATATTTTTTAACAAAATCCCAAAAACTATTAAATATTTACATCCAGAAGTTTCGTAATAACTTTTGGAACCTTAAATTTATAAGCAAATATCTTCCAGCTACATCTCTATGAAACGAATTCGAAAAGTAGGTCTTACAAGTTTTATCCTACTGATTTCCTCCCTTATTTTTGTAATTATTCTCATCGGTTTTTCCTTTATAAGAAATGCATCCTCCGCAAATGATATTGCACATACATGGGAAGTTAAGAGCAATATCCGTCAAATGTCCGCCACCATTTCAAAAATGGAAAGTTTTGGGCTCGCTTACGAATCCACTGGTAAAATAAAATTTAAGCAAGCTTTCAGTGACGCGCAGGAAGAATATGATTCCCTCTTGCTTGCTATGGAAGAATTGGTAGCAGACAACAATGACCAACTAGAGCGCATCCATAGAATCTCACAGCTAATGGAAGGTAATATTCGTTTGTTTGAGCAACGCATAAATTCTGAACATCACTTGGAAAACCCCCAGAGAAGAGACATTGAATTGCATTTTACCGCTGATATTGAACAGGAGCTGGAAGAACTTATTGCAGTGGAAAATGCTTTATTGAAAGAACGAAACCAAAAATTGTCTATTTGGAAATTAATAATTGTCGGTGCCTTAATCATTGCCACCCTGATCGTTTTTCTAAGTCTTTTCAATCTTATAAAAAAAGTTAAACCTCTTATAGAGGAACTTTTGGCTACCCAATCTGAATTGGAACACACCAATCGAAATATGGAACAGGCTCTTGAGGAACTCAAGTCCCTTAACAGAGAAAAAGAAATAGAAATTAAAGCCAAGGAAGCGGCAATAAGTGAAGCAGAAAAACTGAACGAATCGCTTATCGCCAAAAACCAACAATTAGACCACTTTGCTTATGTAGCCTCCCACGATCTGCAGGAACCCCTCCGTACCGTGTCCAATTATATCGAGATTTTTCAGGAAGATTTCCCTGAACGATTGGAAGGTGAAGCCACCATGTATTTTCAATTTATTAATAAGGCGGTGGAAAGAATGCGAAACTTGATTAGTGGTCTGCTTTCATTTTCCCGCTTGGGTACCAGTGGAAAAATGGAAAGTATAGACCTAACCGCGACCCTACAAAAAATTAGGGACGATCTAGAAACCGTCATCGAAGAAAAAGAAATTATTCTTGAATATGAAACTTTACCAACGGTAACCGGGTATAGAATTGAATTAAAACAATTGTTTCAGAACCTTATTTCCAATGCTATCAAATTTACTGCCCCAAATAACAAACCGCATATTGTTATAAGTTTTGAGGAAACTAACAATTATTACAATTTTCATATAAGCGATAATGGCATCGGTATTCCAGAAAAGGATTTTACTAAAATATTTGATATGTTCAGCAGATTACACAGTACAAAAGATTATGAAGGCCAAGGCATAGGCTTGGCGTTTTGCAAAAAAATAGTCGAACTCCATTTGGGTAATATTTGGGTAAGCTCTAAATTTGGGGAAGGGTCCACCGTTCACTTCACATTAAAAAAATAAATATGAAAAAATTAAAAAACGTACTCCTTATAGACGATTCCGAAAGCGACAATTTTTATCATGCCCGTAAAATAAAAAATTTGGGGATTACCGATAATATACATATCTGTTTTAGTGGAGAAGAAGCGCTGGAATATTTAAAAAGTGAGCTCGATGGCATTCACCCCCAACCCACCCTGATTTTTCTGGATATCAATATGCCCGGTATGAATGGATGGGAATTTTTGGAAGAATATGAAAAGTTGGAGCTAGCCCAACAGGGTGAGATAGTACTTACGATGCTCAGTAATTCCATAGATGAAAGAGATAGATTAAAGGCACAGAAATTTAAATGCGTTCATGGATTTTACAGCAAACCCTTAAACGAGGATTATTTAAATAGTATATTGGAAAGCCATTTTAAAGACTATTAAACTAAATGCAAATTGAAAGATAAATACAATGAAAATAAAAAAGCCCATAATGGGGGGAATTATATCCACTTTTTTTATTGGAATTGGTGCTTTTCTTCTTGGAAATCTTTCGAATTATCAAGCTGAAAAGTTAATAGTTATTTCCCTGGAGGGCATAAATCTTTTATGCAATACCATAATACTGGCGTCCGCCACAATTTTGGGTCTCTTATTGACTTTATTAAGCATAAGTTTTGGAACTAATTCTGAATTAAAAAATGAATATTATAATCAGATACTGCAACTTACCAAGTTAGTTACAGTCCTATTTATTTTTGCACTTTTACTTTTCCAATTATTCAATATACCCTTAACAGAAGCAGAAAATGTACCCCCTAAATGGTATCCAATCATATATTGGACTACCTTATTGATCTCTTCTCTATTGAGCGGCATCATGGTTACAGCCATTTTGATTCTTTTTTCCACAGTTTCAAGTATTATTCGCATTGTGGGAACATCTAGAGAACATCCCTTAACAATTCAACAAAAAGATTCCAATAAATAGTGTATTAATTTAATGTATATGTTACACTTTATAATTGCTTGGCTAATTTCAGTTATAACCATGACGCTGTTTAGTGTTGTTGTCAATTGGTTCAGCAAGTATGAAGTCAGGGAGTATGTTTTACTAAAATGGCTTATAGATAGGTATCCGTCATTACCCGAGGCTCCTTTATATATTGGGTGGCTAGTCCACTTTTGTTTCGGACTGGGTTTTATGTTTATATTTGAAGGGCTCTGGGTAATTACCCCTAACTATAAAACAGTCCTATGGGGGTTAGGAGTGGGAGGCTTTATGGGATTATTGGGAATCGTGGGATGGATGGCAATGTTTTATCTACATCCCCGAAAGCCAAATATCAATTTTACATTGTATTACGTACAGCTATTTTTTGCCCATATTATTTTTAGCATAACTGCGTTTGGAATATATAAATCATTTGAATAATTAAAAATACACCCCTATGTGTTATCATACTAAATTAACGGCCCCCAAGGAAGCTATAGAAAAAGAGTTTGATGCCGAATTTTATGAACCGGAACTTTTTCAACCCAAAGAGGCTATCAATGGTTTTGCATATTCAAAAAACCCGGTGATCTTAGATGAAGACAGGAGCCATATAAGTATGGCCAATTGGGGGCTCATTCCTTTTTGGGCCAAAGATGACGGCATCAAGAAAATGACACTCAATTCGCGTATTGAAACTGCAGCTTCCAAACCTGCTTTTCGAAATTCAGTAAAAAACCGTTGTCTTATTATTGCCGATGCGTTCTATGAATGGCAATGGCTAGATGCTAAGGGTAAAAACAAACAGAAATATATTATTCAACCCACAGATCAGGAAATCTTTGGTTTTGCGGGTTTTTATAGTGAATGGACCAATCCCGATAGCGGTGAAAATTTGACCACCTATACCATTGCTACTACCGAGGCTAATGAACTTATGGCAGAAATACTCAACAATAAAAAAAGAATGCCCATAATTGTAAAAAAAGAGGATAGGAATAGTTGGTTAAGTGGCGAGACCCTGGAAAGTTTTCAATTCCCTTATAGCATTAACCTTAAGGCAGAACCTGTTTAATATAAAAGTAAAGCGTCTGAATCACAAGTATTCGAATGCTTTGCCTATTGGATTTTAATAATACTATTCCTTAAAATTAACCATCCAATTAATTCCGTATTTATCGGTACATCTTCCGTAATATGCCCCCCAGGATGTTTTCTGAAAAGAGGTGTGTACCTGCCCGCCTTTTGAAAGCTCGGTAAATGCAAACTTTGCACTTCCCTCAGTATCCATATCTACGCCTAGGTGCATATTGGTCCCGTCAGTTAAGGGGGTGTCTGGAGCGGCATCATAACCTAGCAGCGTAAAGTTTTTTCCTCTTAACTCCGCATGTTGCCATTTTGTTCTATAATTTTCGGGTATATCAATTTCCTTGTTTTCATAGGTTTCAATATTTCGTATTTCCCCACTGAAAATTTCTTTGTAAAAATTAAAGGCTTCCTGACATTGACCTCTATATGATAAATATGCTTCAATTCTCATAACTGTTTTTTGTTTAATTAATGGTTTAATTTATCTTCTAAATAGACGTGACAATAGCCCCAATACCAATAGTACCAAGAAAATGTAAAAAATAATCTGCGCAATGTCCGTTGCTCCTTCAGCTATTCCACCAAATCCAAAAATGGCAGCTATAATAGCAATTACTAGAAAAATAATAATCCATCGTATCATAATAAGTAGTTTTTTTGTTAGTATGTAACTAAGATACCGATGCAGAAGAAGCTATAAAACTTTTTAAATGTAGTTTAACGGCAGTTGTTAATTATTTTAAAACGTATGGGAGGTTAACCCCCTATAAGTTCGCCACCATTTATATGTATAAATTGTCCCGTTATATAACTGCTGTCCTCACTGGCTAAAAACACATAGGCCGGACCAACTTCACTAGGCTGTCCAGCTCTCCCCATAGGTGTGTCCTGGCCAAAATTGGTAATATCATCAAATGTAGCGGGAATAAGAGGTGTCCATATTGGGCCTGGTGCAACCCCATTTACCCGTATGCCCTTTGATGCAAGATTACTGGAGAGTGATCGGGTAAAACTTACTATAGCACCTTTAGTACTGGCATAATCCATTAAATGGTCACTGCCCCTATAGGCCGTTACCGAACTGGTGTTTATTATAACATCCCCTTTCTTTAAATAAGGCAGTGCCGCCTTGGCGATATAAAAGTAAGCGAATATATTGGTGCGAAAAGTTTTCTCTAACTGCTTCTCCGAAATCTGTTCCAGTCTGTCCTTCGGAAATTGTACCGCGGCATTATTTACTAAAATGTTGAGCTTCTTGAATTTTTTGATACAGCTGGCTATGCTTTTCTTGCAAAAGGCTGCGTCTTTTAAATCTCCTTCCAATATTAAACAACTGCCCCCTTCCTCTTCAACCATCCGCTTGGTTTCCTGGGCATCTGCATTCTCTTCTAAATATACAATAGCTACCGAGGCACCTTCACGGGCAAAGTGTACGGCAACACTTCTTCCTATGCCACTATCCCCTCCCGTAATAAAAGCTACTTTTCCTTTTAATTTATTACTGCCTTTATAATTGGATCGAATAATCTCCGGCTGTGGCTTCATCTTATGTTCCTCCCCTGGCTGCGACTGCGACTGGGAAGGAAATTTTTTCGGTTTGGACTTCTTATCTCCCATAGTTTTATTTTTTAAAACTAAAATTAAAAATCTCCCACCAATTTATAATCACGTTTAGAATTGTTTTAACGGAATCAATACCTACAACCGAGAAACGCCAATAGAAAATGCTCAACCTTTACATCAAAGCTACTCCTCAAAACTGCGGTAGCGCGTAAGCAAAACAAAAAATGCTCCATAGGAAATAAACCCAATAGCCGTTACCGCCATCAAGATCCTTCCAAAAGTAGATTGGTCCAAAAAGGAAAAAGCATCCTGAATTCCCTTAATCTCGTGGTTGCCTGTATAAATTCCCGCCCGGAAAAAGAAATAGGCAATAATGGCCACCACAAAGGCACGGGCGTAAAACCCGAACTGCCCAACCGTCCTAATAACAGCCGAACCCTTGCGACCCTCAAGATTAAACTGGTTTAAGAGGCCACCTTTAATCACTCCAACCGTAAGCACTATTCCCTGAATCGCCAGAATAATGCCTATACCAATAAAAACGTAGCTAAGGGTAGTTGGTCCCAAAAAGTCCAGATAACGAGAGTTGGCACTATCATCCATAGGGTAGGTAACCAAGTGGTAAAAACACAGAAACGCAACTACAACATATACCAAACCCGTTGTAAATAGGCCGAAGCGACGCATTTTTCCCTTGCTGTCCGAACCAATATTTTCGGGATCCTTAAAAGCTTGAAGAAACATCCAGAAAGAATAGCAAAGAAGACCTACGCCAAGGAGCAGCAATAATACCTGCCCAAAAGGTTGTTTTTTCAGGAACAATAGCGCCTGATTGGTGCCCGAACTATCGCCTCCCATGTTCAAAGCTGCCATAAGAGAGAGCACTCCTATTACCACATAGATAATGCCCTTGGACACAAAACCAATAACAGCAGCAGTTTTATACGATTTTTTCAAATTTGAAATGTGTTTATTGACAAACGCCCGCAAAGCTACAACTAGCGCTGATATTATTGATGGGAAAAGTTTTGGTGTCTCTTCAACCTAAGTAGTACATTTACTTTGTAAGGCATAGCTTGACATTACTCCAAATGATCTATCAGTTTTTCAAACCCTAGGATATCATCACCCATACCTATTTTCCTACGTAGTGTAGCCTTTTTAACTTCTACCTGATCGGTACTGATGCCCATAAGCGCTGCGATTTCTTTTTCAGATAGCTGCAATTTCAACATACAGCAAAAGGCCACATCGTTTTCAGACAGGTTGGGAAACATCTCTGCTAGCTGAAGGGCAAAGACAGGATGCACCTCTATAAATTTCCCCTTAAAATATTTCCAATAATTATTTTGGCCCAAAAGATTTTTTAACTTTTCTGCCAGAACGGTGGAACTTTCTAGATTGTCTCTATTTTCAATAAGCTCTATAATCTGGTTCTGTAGGTTGGACATTTCCATACTCACTTGCACCAATTCCTTTTCCTTGTTTTCCAAAACCCTCTCGCGTTCAAGGCGCAGCTCTCCCTCAAGGGTATTTTTCTCTTCCAACACCTTCTTTGAATTTTCCAAGCTTGCTACCAGTTCCTGTTGCAATTTCAGTTTGTTTCTATTGGTCCTATAGAGAACCAAGCCGATGGCTAGGAGGAGTATAAAACTAAGAAAGCCCAAGAGTAGGATATTATCCTTTTTATTATTATTCTCAATCAAAAGTTCATTGTTTTTCTTTAGCACGAGATTTCGTTCGCGTTGCAAATCATTTTGATAGGCTTCCTGCAGCTCCAAGGATTTGGCATGGTTTAAGGCAGTATTGAGGGAGTCTTTTAAAAAATCCAAACGCTCAAAAGCTTGCAATGAATTTTCCACCATTCCGTTTTGTCCATAGGTGAATACAGCCTGTTTTAGAAAGTCGATTTCGTTGTCGGCATTCATTTTCATTCTCGTGCTGTTTGTTGAGGCTTTTACCCTGTCAATTACCTTTTGGGCCTTAGAATACTGTTTTTTACTATTCAAAAAATCAAGATAACGAACGCTCGTTTCCAAAAAGCGAGGCGAACTTATTTGGTACATGCCATCATAAGCGCGTTGGAATGCTTCTTGCGCCTGCTGTGATTTGCCCATAGCTACATATACTTGGGCAAGATTGCTCACGGCTATCCACATATACTCCTTTTGATTCATTTCCTTAAAAGCATTTTCCGCCTCTTTTAGGGCTTCTTCCGCCTCTTTATAATTTTCTTCCAACTGAAGTAGGCAATCGGCGTAACTCAATAAAGTAACATAATAGTTGGTTCCTTTTTCCTTTGCGAAGACCGGCAAAATTTCTTCATAAATATCCCTGGCAAAAGCAAAGTTACTATTGTTGTAATATAGGTTCGCAAGTTTCTGCCTTACGATGCTCAATTCGCGTTCGCTGCCCGATTTCTTTAAAATAGCGATGGCTTTTTTGAGATATTCCAGCGCCTTCTCGCTGTTCTTCATATAATTATAATTGGAGGCCATTTCGCCATAGGCCTTCCCCACTCCTTCCTGATTACCGGCTTTTTTAAACTGTTCAATGGCATTTTCACTAGCTTGCAATGATTCCTGATATTGCGACCCTATACGATAGTTTATGGCTAGATTAAGATACATTTTGGCATGTTGCAAAGGATAATCTTCAGTATAGTCAAGCGCCTTTTCCATATAAAATTCCGCCGAATCGGGCACCGCAAGTTTATTGTACTGTATGCCTATGGTACTGTAGGATTTTCCGATTATGGTATCATGCAGTTCTGAAGAAAATTTTAAGAGTTGAAATAAATAAAACTTGGTAGAATCTGGATTGCGCACATGGCTTTCTATCTTTTTGTTGAGCCTTTGTATTTCGGGATTTTGGGCTTGGAGGTCAGTAAATATGCAAAGGAAGAGAAATAGGAAGGTAAAATTTTTCATAAGTAAGTTTGGGGGGATAAATATAATTGAAATTACTATAATGTATTTTAAGGAAGTTTGAAATGCTAGTAAGAAAATGAGCTTTTCGAAAATTAAATTTTACAATTGTTGTTTTCATTTTTCCAAATGATTTATTCACAAATAAGTTTTTTTAAAAGAAATAACGCTGGGAATATTTAGGTCCATTTTTTATTTAGTTTACACAAATTACTGATAACCATAGCGTAACATCAAACTCTTTTGTAATAATGGTAAGACACCCCTAAACTGAACCTTTTCGAATAGAAAAAAATAGACGAGTTTCATAATTTTATTTTAAGAAAACTTTAAGAGTTTATTATATTTGGAGCATGAAAAAGATTATAATATTAACAGTGGCGCTTTTAAGCCTTGCCGCAGTGGGTCAAGAAAAATTGGAGATTATTGATCTTGACATTATTAGTGAAAATATTGCATTAAAAGCAAAAGCAAAAGACTTCAAAGGTATCTTGGAGGAATTGGAAAAGGTGAACAAAAATGATACAGCCTATGCCAATTCCCTTATCACCAAGTCTTACTACCTATTGGCTTTGGAACGATATGAAGAAGCCGCAGCCACGATAGACGAAGGGTTAAAAATGGAAATTGGAGACCTAAAAAGTTCTTTCTATCAAAACAAAGGAAATTTATTAATAAGGCAAAAAAAGTACGACGAAGCTATTGCTACATTTAATAAAGGGTTGGAACTGTACCCTGCAAATCATTTCTTACTTTATAACAAAGCTGTAGCCTTAGATGAAAAGGGGCTTCATAAAGAGGCCGTAAATATTCTAGAACAGGTAATTTCTATAAATCCCGTTTATGCCAATGCCTATTTGAAGTTAGGATTTATATATTATGCCCAAGAGCGTCCATCACAGGCATTGTTAGCTTTTAACATGGCGCTTATGATGGAGCCTGATAGCGAAACTTCGTTTGAAAGGCTCAGGGCAATCAACACAATGTTTAGCACCGCAAATGAAAACAAGCGTACCCCTGGCTTGATACTTTCCGAAGACGATAAGGCTTTTGATGAAATTGACCTAATTATCAGTAACCAAATAGCATTAAATAAAAATTATAAAATAGATAACGATCTCGATTTTTCATTGACAAAGCAAAATCATGCGCTGCTGGTAAAACTTATGGACTTTAAGGGAAAAGGAGATTTTTGGAGTAAAAGAATAGTTCCCTTCTTTCAGTGGATTCAAAAATCCGAATATTTTGATGCTTTTAGCTATACCATTGCCTATTCCATAGAAAATGAAAAACTTAAAAAAATTGTTGAAAAAAACACTAAGGAAATAAGCGAATTTATAGGTGCAGCGCTACCCCATTGGGCTAAAATTATCCAAAAGGACAATAAATCATTGCTCAGCGATGAGATAGTACAATATGTTTATTCCGGAAACCCCTTACACTTAAGTGCTATGGGCTCTTACAACGGGGATGAGAAACAAAGTGGAGCATGGGTTTATTTTAATCAACAAGGAAGAAAAGCAACCGAAGCAATATATCAGGACGGGGAACGTAACGGCCCCTGGAAATGGTTTGACGAACAGTTAAACCTAAAAGAAGTAGCTGTATATAAGAATGGTGAGTTACACGGTGAAAATATTGTCTATTATCCGAATGGGCAAATCTCAATTAAGGCATTTTTCAAAGATGGAAAGCTAGATGGCGAATATCTCTATTACAATGAGAAAGGGGCGCTTGAACAAAAAAAATATTTCAATGCAGGACAGTTAACAAATACTTACACTGCATACTTCAGTGTAGGTGAGGAAATTCCTGAATATGTTATTGAATATAAGGATGATAAGATAAAAGGCAAAGCACTTGAGTATTATGCCAATGGGAAACTATATTCAGAAATTCCCTTTGTTGATGGGACACGTGTAGGAGTTGAAAAAACATACTATATAAATGATTCCCTAAAAAATGAAATTACCTATGAAGCAGGTAAACTTCAAGGTCCCTATAAATCCTATTATGCAAACGGAAAATCATTTGAAATAGGCACCTATGAAAATGATCTTTTATATGGGCCGTTTATTGCCTATTATCCCGATGGCATCCTTCAAAGCGAAGGCAATTATGAAGAAGGATTGCTGGAAGGAAGCTATACATACTATGATCATGATGGAAAAAAATATTACAACTACACATATCGTAAAGGAGATGTTATCAATTATCGGTTTTTCAATAAAAAAGGTGAGATTATAAAAGAAGGCAAAAAAAGAGGGGGCGAGTTTTACTATAATGGCTTTGCCTCTAATGGAAACCTCACTTCGGAAGGACTATACGACGTGTCCGGTGGCAAAAAGGGAACGTGGAAATATTATGACAATAATGGAAATTTAAAATCAACAGGGAATTATGAAAATGACCGGGCCCAAGGTAAGTATATTTCATATTATCCCGATGGCAACACCGAATGGGAAGGGAATTATAAATACGATACACTCGTAGGCTATTATGTAAGTTATCATAAAAATGGCAGCATGGAAAATCAAGGAGGCTATAAAAATGGGGAACAACAAGGAGAATGGCGATTTTATTATCCTGATGGAAATTTGGAAAGCATAAATTATTTGCATCAAGGAACATTTCATGGAAAGCAGGAATATTTTGGTGTGGAAGGAGAACTAACTAAAATCGCTTTATACAAACGTGATGACCTTATAGCTGAAACCTTCTACAAAAAAGACGGGACAGAATTTCAAATAATAAACTACACACCCTCAAAAAAAGATACACTCTTAGTATTGAAACATTTTAACGGTAAAGCATCAACTGAGACCACCTACATACATGACGTGATGCACGGTCCTTATACAGCTTATTTTTTTGACGGCAGTCTTCAAGGGAAGGGGCAGTTCTTAAACGGTATGAAAAACGGTACTTGGAACTGGTATTTTGAAAATGGAAAACCAAATGTAGCGGCCAAGTATGTTTTGGACCTTTTGGACGGAAAATTCATTCGCTATTATGAAAATGGTCAAATTGAAGACGACGATTTTTACGAATTGGGAATGCGAAGCGGTGATTGGAAATCTTATTATGAAGATGGCGCCCTCTATTCCAACACCTCATATGTTAACGATAAAGTACACGGCCGAAAGGAATTCTACAGTCCTACCGGCAAGTTACAATTGGTTCGTTTTTATGATCATGGCGTTTTGATAGGCTATAGCTATAACGGTAAAGACGGTAAAGAAATAGATATGATCCCAATTGAAAATGAAACTGCAAAAATTACCGCTTATTACGATAACGGAAATGTTTCAAGAGAATTGGAATTTAAAAACGGGCAATATGTGGGTTCTTACAAAACCTACTATTATAATGGACAGCTCAAAGATGAATTTGCCCATCAAAACGGAGAGTACCAAGGTCCAAAAATTTCTTACTATGCCAACGGAAAAGTAAAAGAACGACAGGAATATGTAATAGGATTACTTCACGGAAAATCGACCAAATATTATGAAGATGGGACCCTTCAGGAAGAGGCCCATTACAAAAATGACATTCAAATAGGTAATGCCTCCACCTATGACAAATCAGGCAAAAAAATTAAATCTGAAGATTACTTTAATGGAAAAATATATGCGCAACAAACTTTTTAAACTGCAGGCATTATTGGGCATTTTCCTTTTAATTTCTACCACTTTACAGGCTCAATATTCCGAAACTTTTCAAAAATATAAACAACAGCATCCGGATGAGTCAAGAGTTCGTTTAAACCAGGAGTCCAATCTCTTTATTAGGTTGGACAATGGTACTTTTGATATTCTTCAGGAACATATAGAAGAAGATTTGTATCTTAATGAAGCCGCCACACAAGGCTCCCAACAATCCTTAACCTTTTCCAGCTTTATTGAGTTGGCAGATATTGAGGCCTCTTCTTTTAATTATATAGATGATAAATACAAAGAAGAAAAGGTTTCAGAATTTACAGAAAAAGATGAAATGGGCCAGTCTTTTTATGATGATACAAAATCAATAAATTTTACGTATTCAAACCTTAAAAAGGGTTCCCGTTCAAAACTTAAATATTCCCAAAAAATAAAGAACCCGCGATTTTTAGGACCGTTCTATTTTGGGGACTATTCTCCGATAGCACAAAATAAATTTAGCATTACCGCTGATGCGTCAATAAATTTAAAATTTAAAGAGTTCAACACTCAAAACGCAAATATTGTCTTCTCAAAGAAAGAAAAGCGTGGCAAGATAATCTATACCTGGGAGCTAAAGGACGTAGATGCCTTTGATTATGAAACACAGGCATCCACCTATAAAAATGTTCTTCCTCACATTATTCCATATATTGCTTCTTATCAAATAAATGGTAATACCGTACCTCTTCTTAATGAAACCAAAGACCTATACAATTGGTATTACTCCTTAGTAAAAGATATAAATCAAGAACCCGCAGATCCAGAACTTATTGCACTTACAAATAGTCTTACTAACAGGCTAGAGAGTGATTTAGAAAAAGTAAAGGCCATCTATTACTGGACACAACGCAATATAAAGTACATTGCATTTGAGTATGCCCTTGGTGGATTTGTGCCCAGAGAAGCCAATCAGGTTTTTAAGAAAAAATATGGTGATTGCAAAGACAATAGCAGCATCCTCTTTAAAATGCTTGAAATTGCCGGCTTGAAGGGCCATTTAACCTGGATTGGTACCCGAAGTATTCCATACAGTTATGAAGAAGTACCAACTCCTTTGGTAGATAACCACATGATCTTGAGTTATATTGATGGATCAGACATTTATTACTTAGATGCAACGGGAAGAAATATCCCTATAACCTATCCATCACCTTCTATCCAAGGAAAAGAAGCGCTTATTGCCATAGACGAAAACAATTATCAAATTGCAAAAGTACCAATTGTCGCCGCCGAAAAAAATGCTATTATCGACAGCACTCAACTCCAAATACAGGGAGACCAGCTTATTGGCACAACTAAAGTAGAAATTTCAGGATATAATAAAACCGACTATTTATACACATTAGGAAACCTTGAAACCAAGGCTGAACTCTACAATTTTTACAACAGTATTTTTGAAAAAGGAAACAATAAATTTATTGCCCAGAATATCGTAGAAAACAACAAGGACGATTACGACAAAAACGTAGTAGTATCTTATAAGTTTACAGTTGGCGATTATTTTAAACAGTTTGGCGATAAGATTTTCATCAATCTTAACCTCAATCGATACGTTTCCCAATATCGCACAGATCCAAACAGAAAACGTGATATAGAGTTTGATTATAAAAACCATTACGTCTTTGAAACTGAATTTCAAATTCCTCCCGGATATGCGTTAGAATATCTTCCAGAATCGCAAACATTTGAAAATGATTTAATAAAAACCACCATTTCTTATTCGCAAGAAGGCAATACAATAAAGTACAACCATAAGGTAACCTGTGATTTTTTAGTCTTGGATCTTGATAAACAAAAAGAAATTAACAATCTTATCAAAGAAGTAGAAAAAGCCTATAAGGAAGTAGTAATCCTTACAAAATCTTAATAATATCGTATGAAAGAAATCATCAATTTTTTGACAATTATATGTATCGCACCTCTTTTATTTTCACAGGACAATCCTTTCTATAAAGAGTACTCATGGGAAAAAAACCCAAACTTTTCAGTAATAGCTGCAGATAGTATCTCAATTATTGGGCTTAAAGATAAAATCACCTATGAATTTGTTTTTGAAGATGAGGATTTTTGGGAGTATTTTTTGGAACATAAAGCGGTGTGGCTAAACAGTGATGAACGCATTGAAGACTACAATAAAATTTATCTACCATACAATAGCACGTCTGAACTCCTTTTAAGTAAAGCCCGTGTAATCAAACCCAACGGAACGATTATCGTTCTTGATGATTCCAAAATATTGACTGCGAAAGATGAGAAAACTGAGCGTGTCTATAAATATTTTGCTTTTGAAGGCATAGAAAAAGGAAGCATTGTAGAATATTATTACGTAGTAAAGCGCATTCCAGAATATAGAGGTAAGCAAATCTTTTTTCAAACTTCATATCCCAAAAATGATGTAGCCTTTGATCTCTATGCACCTTCAAATTTAGTGTTCAAATTCAAAAGTTACAACGGGCTGCCAGAAGTGATAAAAGATACGCTATCAGAAAAAAAATCTCACTGGACGATGCGGTCTTCAGAAATAGCTGCTTTGGAAGAAGAGAGTCAAGCCGCGTACAATGCTTATAGAGCTTTTTTAATATTCAAATTAGATGAAAATCTATCTACCAACAGCAAGGATCTTATTTCATATAGCAACGTATCGCAAAACCTCTACAATTATTATTATGGTGAAATTGACAAAAAAGTACAGAAAAAGCTAGATAAATTCATTAAAGAGGCTGGCATAAAACCAAGCTTAGACGAGGAAGAAATGATAAGAACGCTTGAAACCTATATTAAGACTAATGTTTATCTCGAGCAAGGTGGAAAGACAACCAGCGAATTGGAAAATGTACTAGATCAAAAAGTTGCAAATATTCAAGGAATGACCAAGTTGTTTGTATCGCTATTCAACTCTTTAAATATTAAACATGAGATTATATTGACCAGTGACCGGCAGGATCTCAAATTTGATCCAGGGTTTGAAGCCACCAACTTTCTAAATGAGTTTCTGATTTATTTCCCGAAAACTGAAAAGTATATGTCACCTACCGATTTTGACTCCCGTTACGGTTTCCCCCCAGCTTATCTAACAGATACCTATGGATTGAATATTAAAGAGGTTGTTCTGGGAGAGTTTAAATCAGGTGCCGGTAAAATTGAATATATAGACCCGGTTCCTGCTGAGAAAACTGTAGATAAGATGATTATCAATGTAACTTTCGATAGGGAAGATCTTACCAAAACCAATATTAAGCTCGAACGTTCCATGGAAGGATATTATGCTATGTATATGCAACCTTTTATGAATTTAATTCCCGAAGAAAACAAAACCGAGCTCTTGGAAGGATTCGCTAAAAATCTTGATGAAAACGCAGTTATTTTAACTAAAAAAATGAACAATGCCGAACCCAAACTCTTTGGTATAAAACCATTGGAGTTTGTGTTAGATTTTGAATCGGAAGCGTTTGTTGAAAAGGCCGGAAACCATTACCTTTTTAAAGTGGGTGACCTTATTGGCGCACAAATTCAGATGTATCAGGAAACGGAGCGTAAATTGCCCCTTGAAGATGAATTCACACGAACCTACTACCGTACTATCAATGTCAAAATCCCTGAAGGATATAAGGTAGCAAATGCCGAAGACATTAACATTGACCACTCCTTTTCTAAAGACGGAAAAAAAGTATTGATGTTTAAGTCATTTTATGAAATGGATGGAGATACTTTGAAAATAACTGCTGATGAATTTTATAATATCAATAAAATTTCAAAAGAGTTCTATGAAGATTATCGCCAGGTAATAAATAGTGCTGCAGATTTTAATAAAGTAACTTTGATTTTGGAGCCTAAATAATTTTTATTCTAAACCGTTTTGGGTAAGCTTATCCATTTAATCTATCAATAGCCCTTGCCATATCTATGCCCTTATTCAAAACGGGAGCGAACCAATCGCCCATTTCCGTAAGGCGCTGGGGCATGGATTTTATGGTAAAATCCAAGATGGCAAGGCCGGACTTTACTTCCTTCCAAGACAGTGGAGCAGAAACAGGTGCGCCTTTTTTGGGCCTTGCGCAATAGGGAGCCGCCAAGGTTTGGCCCCTGCGGTTTTGTAAGTAATCCAAGTAAATCTTGCCTTTCCGGTTCTTTACTGCGCGCTCCATACTAGTGAGTTTTGGCAATCTTTCGTGGATAAAATAGCACAGCAGTTTAGTAAAATCGCGCGCCTCATTGTAGCTGTATTTCCCACCTAAGGGAATATATACGTGCATCCCACTAGAACCGGAAGTCTTACAATAGCCCTTTATGTTGGCAAGATCCAAAACTTCTTTGGTGGCCAGCGCCACCTCAATCACCTCTTCAAAATTATTCTTATCGGAAGGGTCTATGTCTATCACCGTATATGTGGGATGTTCGAGATTTTGCACCGTAGAATTCCACGGATTGATTTCAATGCAACCCAGATTTGCCATATATAGCAAGGTGGCCTCATTTTGACAAAGTAAATAATCAATATCCTTTTTGGAAGATTCGGAATAAATTTTTACAGTTTCTACCCAGGCCGGCAAGGTTTCGTTGTCTTTTTGATAGAAGGAAGGTTTCAAAATACCGTTGGGATGGCGGTGCAGATTTTGGGGCCGATCTATTAGGTATGGCAGGATGATTTCAGAAATATGCAGATAATAATCTATCAAATCGTATTTGGTATAGCCGGCGTCCGGCCAATACATTTTATCTAGATTTGAAACGGGAACCGAAACACCGTCCACTTTCAAATGTGAGTTGCTATTTTTGAATGTTTTTGAAGGCTTATTCTTGGGGATTTGGGACGTTGCTTCTGGCAGTTCTTTATCGGCACGCAATCCTTTATAAATAGGATGACGCATTAAGCCGCTCTTTGTCCATTCCGAAAATTTCACTTCGCAGACCAGTTCGGGCTTTACCCAATGCGGATTTCTTCCTTTAAGCGAAATTTTCTTGCCGAAGGGATTTGTTTCCCTTTCCAAAGATTGAAGCTTTTGTAAAAGTTCTTTCTGTTCCAAAGCTGAAAAGCCCGATCCACAATTTCCTACATAGGTAAGTTTTTCTTCTTGGTACATGCCCAAAATAAGCGATCCAAAGATGGCACCTCCCTTTACTGAATCGGTATAACCACAGATAATTGCATCCTCGGTATTGGTACTTTTTATTTTCAGCCACTGCTCACTGCGGTAGCCAGGCGTATAAACAGAATCTGCCTTCTTTGCAATCACCCCTTCCATGCCAGCTTCAGTGGCACGTTTGTAGAGGGTGGGGCCCATGGCTTCTATATGGTCGCAATAAAGAATATGCTGAAAATCTTCCAATATCTCGGGAAGAAGGCTTTTTCGTTCCAACAAGGGCAGCGATATGGTGTCGTGGCCATTGAGGTGAAGGAGATCAAAAACATAATAACGAAGTGCGCCCTCAGTGGTTTCGGGATCGTAGTTTTGCAGTTTTTGGAAATCGGGAGTTCCGTTTTTATCCACGATTACTACCTCTCCATCCAAGATACAATCGTGCGGAAGGTCTTGCAATTCCTTGGTGATAGCTGCAAATTTAGTATTATATGAAATACCGTTGCGGGAGTAGAGCTCCACGCGGCCATTAAATACATTGGACATTACCCGATAGCCATCCCATTTAAGTTCAAAAACCCAATCGGGGTCCTTAAAAATCTTTTTGGCCGGGCTGGCGAGCATGGGCTTTATAAATTCTTGTGGGTTGAGCGCTTTAATCTTGCCTGATTTTATTGCCTTGGCGGAAGCGGCAAAAACCTCAGCGTCATATTCCAAATCAGTGGCAAAGCTGTCTTTCTTTTTTATGAGCAGCCATTGGTTTTTTTCACTGCCCCTATTGGTTCTGACCAAAGCAAAAGTCCCTTTTACTTTTTTTCCGAAGAATTCAATTTTAAGATCTCCTTTTTCCAATTGTTTTATAGGATCTGAAACATCATCGCTTGCTGAAACCTGATAGGTACCCTCATCCCAAATGTCCATTACCCCAGCGCCGTAGTTGCCTTTTGGAATTATGCCGTGAAAGGTGAGATATTTAACGGGATGGTCCTCGGTCATAATTGCCAGCCGCTTATCAGACGGATTCATGGACGGACCTTTGGGCACCGCCCAGCTTTTTAGGACCCCTTCCATTTCCAACCGCACATCGTAATGAAGTCTTCGCGCCTGGTGTCGTTGGATTACGAAGCGCTGGGCATCTTCCTTACCCAATTCACCTTTTGGTTCTGGGGTCTTGTCAAATTTACGCTTGTTTATGTAATCCTCTAAGCCCACTTTTATGACGCTTTACTTTTCTTCTTTTTTTCAAGACTGGCCTTTAGCTTTGCCATTAAATCATCCGCTTGGGTGGGTGTGGTATCAACTTTTTTAGATCGGGTCTTTTTCCCTGCCTCCTTATTGTTGATTATCTTCATCAACTGTTTGTTATAAACGTCTTTGTATTTGTCGATCTTGAAGGTAGTGGTATAATTTTCTATAAGAGAAAGTGCCATATCCACTTCTTTTTTGGACACCTTGGTAGCGGGAAGCTTCAAGTCGCCGGGATCACGGATCTCATCCGCAAAACGAATAACGTGAAGCACCAAAGCATTTTTATAGACCCCGATGAGGCTTAAGTGCTCTTTTTGACGCATTACGAAAGTGGCAACACCCAACTTTTTGGTTTTTTTTAGGGCATCGCGAAGAAGATTGTAACTTTTTCCACCTTCCTTTTGGGGCTCCAAAAAGTAAGGGCTTTTATACAAGAGGTCGCTAACTTCACTTTCGTCCACAAACTCTTCTATATCGATGGTTTTACTTTTTTTCATATTGGCTTTTTCAAAGTCTTCTTTGTCCAATACAATATAGCCCTCCCCTTTTTTAAATCCCTTTACGATATCCTTCCATTCCACTTCCTTGCCTGTTTCCTCATTTACGCGTTTGTAGCGAATGCGGGCATTGTCATGAACGTCCAGCATATCAAGATCGAGTTTTCTGTCTTCTGATGCACTGTACATTTTTATGGGAATTGATACCAGGCCGAAGCTTATTGAACCATTCCAGATTGATCTCATCGTCTTTGCATTTTCACTAAAATTAGTGTTAATGCAGGAAATGCCGTGAGAGTTTCACGATATTTTAACGGTGGCCGGCGTAGGAAGCCAGCGCTATCCATAAATATAAATTGAAGAATTGATTAAGAGGGACGCTTGTTTTAGAAAAATTAAATCAATTTCAATTGAGTCACAATTTCCTGCAATGAAGCTTTAGCATCACCAAAAAGAATGCTGCAATTGTCCAGTCCAAAAAGATCGTTTTGAACGCCTGCGTACCCTTTGCCCATACTGCGTTTCATTACTATAACCTGCTTGCTTTCGTACACACGAATGATGGGCATTCCATAAACTGGGCTGTCGGGATTATTTTCGGCTGCTGGGTTTACTACATCGTTGGCACCAATTACCAGAACGGCATCGTACTGTTCCATGTTTTCATTGCCTTCATCCATTTCCTTTAGATGGGAATATTCCACATTTGCTTCAGCAAGCAGTACATTCATATGTCCCGGCATACGGCCAGCCACCGGATGGATAATGTAATCTACATCCACGTGACGCTTTTCCAATAATTGTTGCAATTGGCCACAAATATGTTGCGCCTGTGCAACGGCGAGTCCATAACCCGGAACGATAGCCACTTTTTGTGCAAATGAAAGCGATAAAGCGGTTTCTGAAATACTAATTTCCTTTATCTCCTGCTCTTCTTCCACAGCGCCCGTCTTGCTCTTTTTAAAAGTTCCGGCAAGAACTTTTAGCAAGGAACGGTTCATGGCCTTACACATTAAAATAGTGAGCAGAATACCTGCGGCACCTACAAAAATACCACCTGCTATCATGGCCTTGTTTCCATATACGAAACCGGCAAAGGCCGTTGCAATACCGGTAATACTATTTAAAAGTGAAATTACCACGGGCATATCTGCACCTCCAATGGGCAATACGAAAAGTACCCCATAAACCATTGCGAGGGTAGCCAGAATATACATAAAAGCAGTAAAGCCAATGGGAATGATTCCGATGAAATAAAGCACAGGCAATAATACCATCAACCCCAAAAGTATCCTTGCGGAAAAGATGACGGTTTTGCTGCGTCTATCCTTCACTTTTCCGGCCAGTTTTCGCTCTGCGATAATACTGCCCGTTAGGGCTATCGCCCCCGTGATTAAACCTGCTATGAGTAGGATTTTATTTCCAAGGATAGTAGTTACAGGATCCATTTGATTGGCTTCCATCAACCCCAAAAGCATGGCACAGCCCCCACCGGTTGCATTGAATAAGGACACCAATTGCGGCATTCCGGTCATTTCTACTTTACTGGAAAGCCTTCTGCCAATTACAGTTCCTACGGCAATCGCCAAAAGCATAATTATTAAATTGGTGTATGGAACAGTGGCCGTTATAGCAGCAACAAAAGTGAGCACAACAGCAAGGACCATGCCCATAGCTGCGATTAGATTTCCCGTTTTGGCATTTTTGGGAGAGCTCATAAATTTCAAACCTCCCAAAAAGGAAAGGGTGGCTACTAAATAGCCTACTTCAATAATTGCGTACATCTGAATTTATTTTTTAGGGCTAAACATTTTCAGCATGCGCCCAGTAACGAAAAATCCTCCTGAAATGTTAAGGGTGCCGAGAAAAACGGCGATTCCCCCCAAAGTGAGGTTGAGGTAATCATCCGCCGGCACCCGTAGCATCACGATAATGGCTCCTACCAAAATAACCCCACTAATGGCATTGGCGCCGCTCATTAGGGGCGTGTGCAAAATAGCGGGCACATTGGCGATAACTTCTATACCGATAAAGACACAGAAAATAACAAAATAAATTTCTTGGATGTGTTGATTTATGAAATCCATAATTTATGCTGGTTGTAGTTGTTTGGTGAAATGCGGGTGCGTCCATTCGCCTTTTTCCATTATTTGTGAAGCGGTTAGCAATGGATCATCTGTTTGGCTTTCTGCTTTTTGCTTATATTTTAAAAACGAGAAGTAATTGTTTGAAAGTAGTTTTGAAGCCGCGGCCGGTATTTCAGCCGAAAGGCTCGAGTTTCCTAAAATAGTAACACCCTTGTGAATTACAATTTCTTTGTTTTTTGAAAGTTCGCAGTTTCCGCCCTGTTCGGCTGCGATATCAATAATAACACTTCCGGGCTGCATGGCTTCCACAGAGCGTGTTTCTATGAGCAATGGCGCTTTTCTTCCCGGAATATTTGCGGTGCTAATAACTATATTAGCTGAACGAATATGGTTGTGAATCAATTCTTTTTGCTTTTTTTGATATGCTTCACTTTGTTCCACGGCATAACCACCTGCGTTTGATGATTCTGTATACCCTTCCACTTCTATGAAAGTTGCGCCAAGGCTTCGCACTTCCTCTCCGGCAGATTTACGAACGTCAAAAGCTTCAACTACTGCGCCTAAACGACGGGCGGTAGCAATTGCTTGAAGGCCCGCTACACCAGCACCGAGCACTAAAATTTTTACGGGTGTAAGTGTTCCCGCGGCTGTTGTAAACATTGGGAAAACTCCATTGTATACTTCTGCTGCTTTTATGACAGCCCTATAGCCAGCCAATGAGGCCATGGATGAAAGCACGTCCATAGATTGAGCTAAAGTAGTTCGGGGCAGAAGGTCTAGACTGTAAACCGTAGCTCCGTTCTTTTGATAAATAGCGAGTTTGGAATCATGAAAGAGGGGGTTGAAAATACCAATGAAGCAACAACCCCCCTTCATTTCCACTTCGCTAAAAGTATGGTTAATGGATACTAGGGTATCCGAATTTTTAAAAATTGATTCCCGGGATTGACAGCTAGCTCCTGCCTGCACATATTCGGCATCGTCAATTTGTAGCGAACTGCCCAGCCCCGGCTCAAAAAGGATATCGAGCTTCAACTCCCCGGTAAGTCTTTTTACTTCCTTGGGCAACAAACAAACCCGCGGATCGTTTGGGGTTTTTAGGATTCCTATAGTATTGGGCTGCGGCTGTTCGCTCATAATTTCTTAAAATTTTTCTCTTTCTATTATTTGCTTAGAGTACTGAAGTATTCTTCCTTCACTTCCCGGTATTTTTTTAAATGTGCGAGATAGGTTTTTCTGAACCTTTCATGTTCGGTTACATAAAACATATCGCAATCTACATCTTCACATTCAGCGGCTTTGGGTAAGCTTTCCCTATATTTTAGAAAAGCATCTATGGTCGCAGCGTTTGTTTCTTTTTCACGAACCAATTTATCAAGTGTAGTTTGGGAATCAAAGGCTTTTGAAAGTTCTGCTTTTCCAAGGTTCAAGAGATTGGCAATTTCCTTTTCGATATAATTGAGATGCTCAATCCAATTGTTCAATTCTATGGAATTGTTTTTAAATGCTATTGCTTCGGGGGAATCGTGATCGTAAATCTGCATGACTTATATAAATATTTTTAAATTTCTATGAAAGAACGTCTATATCGATGGGTCTTTCAGCCTGCTTAACACTTGTAATTTTTAGTTCTTTGGTACCATTTGGAAAATTCCAAATAACGGAATCGCCCTCGGCATAACCCATTACGGCTGAACCCATTGGGGCCAAAATGGAAATCTTGTTTGCCGCGATATTTCGTTCGGTTGGGATGACCAATTGAAATTCGGTTTGCCAGGTTCCAGATTCAACTGTAACAACACTGTTAAAGCGAATTACATCTGCAGGCATTTCTTCGTGGTCGTAAATGATGGCACTTGTAAGCTCCCCGCTTAATTTTTTAAGGGAAACCTTGGTGTTTTCATCTTTATAATAACCTGTAACGTTGAGTAGGCGTTTTAAAAAAACGTACTCCTTTTTCTCTAATATCAAATTTCCATATTTCATGGTTTCTATTTCAGTATTATTAAAGATGGAACATCATTGTAATTTAAGACAATTGAAGAGAGATGTTCCATCTCTATGGATTCAAATTAATTATGGGAAAATCCCTCTAAGCACATAGGCCTTTTCAATTCTTTCAATAGCGATCGCAAAAGCTGCGGTACGCATATCGATTCCTTTTTCTTCGGAATAGGCCGTAACTTTTTTGAAGGTTGACCGAAGTTTTTTCTCCAGTTTCTCCAAAATCTCGTCCATTTGCCAAAGCTCGCCGTTACGGTTTTGAAGCCATTCAAAATAACTTCCTATCACGCCGCCAGAGTTGCACATAATATCTGGAATAATGGTGATACCTCGCTCCAACAATATTTTTTCGCCTTCCACATCTGTCGGGCCATTGGCGCCTTCAGCAATTAAAGTTGCTTTTATTGAATGTGCATTTTGTGCAGTAATCTGGTTGCCCAAGGCCGCCGGAATACAGATATCGCAATCCAAACCAAAGAACTCCTTACCATCCATAGCAGAAGCTTCTGGGAAACCTACGATGCTGCCGTTGTTCGCTTTTCCGTAGTTGAAAAGATCCTCAACGGTAATTCCTTCTTTGTTTTGAAGGCTTCCGTAGGCGTCCTGGACACCTACCATTTTTGCACCTTCGTTTTCTAAGAAATGTGCTGCCCAGTAGCCAACGTTTCCAAAACCTTGCACAATGAATGTTTTTCCGTTTAGGCTTTCGTTGTTCTTTTCTGCCCAAAATTTAATGGTCAAAAATACACCGTAACCAGTGGCACGATCACGGCCTTCCAAACCACCACTGCCAACAGGTTTTCCTGTAACTACGTGTTGGTTTTTGGAACGTTCACTGGTGCTTTTCGTACTCATATACGTATCAGCAATCCACGCCATTGTTTGGTCGTTGGTGTTTACGTCTGGCGCAGGAATATCGTGCTCTGGGCCAATATTTTCACCTAAAGCATAAGTAAATCTGCGCGTAATGCGCTCCAATTCATTTTTGGAATATTTTGAAGGGTCAATTTGGATTCCTCCTTTTGCACCTCCGTAAGGTAATCCTGCCAAAGATGTTTTCCAGGTCATCCACATGGCCAAGGCACGTGCAGCGTCAATATCTACCGTTGGGTGGTAACGAAGACCTCCTTTGTACGGGCCAAGTGCGTTGTTGTGCTGCACACGGTAACCTGTGAATATCTCCACATTACCATTGTCCATACGAACCGGGAAGTGAATGATGATTTCAGTGTTTGTGATGCTAAGAATTTTGCGAACGTTTGGGTTCAGATCAATTTTGTCTGCAGCGCTGTTGAATTGCTCCAACACGTTGTCCAACATTCCTCTTTTTACAGGTTGTGGTTTTTCCAAGGTTTGTGTATTTGTCATTTTTATAATTGTTTTTAAATAGTTGCCATTTCTGGCTCTCTTTGGGTTATTTTCAGTAAAGGTTCTGGGGCGCGGTGCTGCAGTTCGTCAAACTCGCTACAGGAAAACACCGCTGAATGATTGTGCGTTAACACGCAATATGCTGCGTGCGCACATTCAAGACAAAGGTTTGTAGGGTTATTAGTCATAATCATTTATTGTTTGACATTCCTATTGGCAAGGTGTGTGCCATTGACACAAAAAATATTCAATCAAAGCGCTAAATAACTGCAATACATATAGTTATAATAATTTATAACTAATTTTTTCTGTGAAGTGATTGGGGCATATTTTCCGCAGTGGGGAAAAATTACCCAATAAAATGAAATTCCAAAAAGACAAATCGCCAAATTCCAAAGCTTTTTTTTTGGAATTTGGGGTTTTGTATTCTGAAGTTTTTTGACGCTATTCTTTCGTTTTCGCACGGAGAGTTTTACGGTCAATTTCAAGGATTTCCGCAGCCTTTGTTTGGTTGTTGTCAGTTGCAGTAAGTACTTTTTGAATGTATTTCTTCTCCATTTCCTTTAAAGAAAGTAGCTCATCCTCTGGAAAATCAATTTTATATTTTAAAGTGTCGGGCAAGTCTTTTATACCTATGGTACGGTCGCACATTATAACGGCACGTTGAATTACGTTTTCCAGTTCGCGAATGTTGCCAGGCCAATCGTAACGTTGCAAAAGCTCTTGAGCCTCTGGGTCAATGGTAATGTAGCGATCCTTATATTCATTGCCGTATTTGAAAAGAAACTTGTCCGCTAACAATGGAATGTCCTCTTTCCGTTCTCTAAGCGGAGGCACGATAATTTCTACAACCGTTAAACGATAAAAAAGATCTTCGCGAAAGGTTTCCTTCGCAATCATTTCCTTTAGATTGCTATTGGTGGCGGCAATGACGCGTACATCAATTTTTTCGGTTTTTCGGTCACCAACTTTCATCACTTCTTTTTCCTGTAAAACCCGCAAAAGCCGCGATTGGACAGCTAGCGAAGCGTTTCCTATTTCATCCAGAAAAATGGTTCCGCCATCTGCTGCCTGAAAAAAACCTTCGCGGTTGTCATTGGCGCCGGTGAAGGCTCCTTTCACATAACCGAAAAGTTCCGATTCCAAAAGGTTTTCGGGAATTCCGCCGCAGTTTACCGCAATAAACGGTGCGCGCGAGAACTTGCCGTTGTAGTGAATGGAACGTGCCACGAGCTCTTTCCCCGTACCGCTTTCACCACTTATAAAAATGGTGGCTTTGTTGTCTTTTACGCGTTCTATTATTTGTATTACGTTTTTAATGGCTTCGCTTTCACCAATTATTTCGTTATATTTTTTTGGTTCAGAAGATTCGGTAACGGTTTTTCGTTTCGTTTTTGTGGAAAGAGATTTCTCAACGCCTTGCTTTAACTCTTCCTTTGTAAAGGGTTTTACCAAATAATCAATGGCTCCGGATTTTATTGCGGAAAGCGCATCCTGTACCGAAGGGTAGCCTGTAACCACCAGCTTTGGCATATTTGGGTAATGTTCCGAAGCAAACTGGATAAGCTGAAAACCGTCCACTTCGGGCATTTTTAGATCTGTAATCAGTAAATCTATTTCGGTATCGCGCAATATAGCGACGGCTTCTTTTACAGAAACTGCTTTATAAGTGTGATAATTGAGCGAATGGAGGTGCCGCTGGAGGAGTTCCAAAATATTGATGTCGTCATCTACTATCAGTATGTTTTCCTTTTGTAGCATCGGGTTTATTGTTTCGGAAAAGTAATAATAAAAATGGCGCCCGTAGGTATATTGGGTTGATAATCTATAGTTCCACGATGGCTGCGTATAATTCCGTGCACTACGCTAAGCCCTAAACCGGAGCCGTCGCCTACGGTTTTTGTTGTGAAAAAAGGCTGAAATATTTTCTGTACGTTTTCAGAAGAAATGCCTGGGCCTTCGTCTGAAATTTTAAGTATGATTTTCTTTTTTGTTTCTTCCAAAGAAATAGTAATCAAACCATTTTTGGGTGAAAAATAGATTGCGTTCAGCACTAAATTGAAGATAACCTGGGTCAACTGAATGGTGTCGGCTTTCATTAAAACTTCACCTTTTGGAAGATTCACTTTATATTTTACTTCGTTCTTCTTAAATGTGGGGTCTAGCAAATTCATCGCTTCGTTAATTACAGGAACGATGTCTGTCTGTCCTAAATTTTGCGGCATTTCGCAGGCGAAGAACATTAATTTTTTTACCACTTCGCGTGAAAAAATGGCACTGTTTATTATTTTATCTAGGTCTTGGCTGGTCTGTGTAGTTTCGGGCTCCTTACTTTTCAGCAACTCGGCGAAGCCCAGAATATTGGCGAGCGGCGTATTTAGTTCGTGGGCAATTCCCGCGGTTATTTCGCCCAAAATACTCAAGCGGTCGGCATGTTCCATTTTGCGTTTCATCACAGCTTCGTTTTCACGGATGGCGACGCGTTCCAACAAATCGCCTACGTTAATTGCAACGTTTTTCAGCAGCTTTTTCTCTTCCTTTAAAAAATCTTTTTTGGTGAATTTATCTGCGGGATAATGAATTTTTATAAATCCCTTCGGTTCATTGAAAATAGTGATATTACTTTCAATAAAAACGCTTTTTTTGGGAAGTGCCGAAGAAATGAGATGGAAGGGTTCCGAGTTGATTTCAACTGTTGCGTGTTTGCCGAACTGCAATGATTTTCGCAAACTTAATGCGATTGAATATAGTGTTTTGTCAAGCTCTTTGTAATCATTGTTTACTATAATAGAAGAGACCTCATACAGGCAGGTAAGTTCTTTTATTCGTTCCTTAAGGTTTTTTTCAAGGGTCATATAAGGCTGTAAATATTTGTTCAAAGATATTGATAATGCGGAGATTTTCTGAGTTAATTGGTACGAATGGTTGGTTTCGTCATTGGATTATTTCCATTTAAGAGGAAATATTCCAATATTTCAAAATTCTTTCACTACATTTGTTTTCCCAGCAAAGAAAAATGCAATCACAACTTTTCGCAATTATAGACGTAGAGACCACTGGCGGTGGGATAGCAGGCAATCGTATTACCGAAATCTGCATTGCATTGATGAAAAATGGCGAAGTGGTAGATAAGTACACCACGCTCGTAAATCCGGAGCGGGAAATACCACACCACATTACTGCACTTACAGGCATTGACAATGAAATGGTTGCCGATGCGCCGCGGTTTTTTGAAGTTGCCGAAAAAATTGAAGCGTTTACACAGGATGCTATTTTTGTAGCGCACAACGTTAGTTTTGACTACAATGTAATCCGCGGTGAATTTCGACTTTTGGGGCAGCATTACAACCGCAAGAAACTCTGTACCGTTCGGCTTTCGCGAAAGTTAATTCCCGGAATGCTTTCCTATAGCTTGGGAAGGCTTTGCAGCACGATAAATATTCCCCATTTCAATAGACACAGAGCAGAGGGCGATGTGGATGCCACTGTAATTCTTTTTCAGCGATTGCTTTCACTTGATGAAGATTTCAACACTATCAATTCCTTTTTGAATCCGCGTTCCAAACAGGCAACACTACCGCCACATATTCCCGCCGAACAGATAAACGAACTGCCCGAGGAGCCAGGTATTTATCTTTTCAAAAACCAAAAGCATCAAGTGGTGTATGCCGGAAAGGCGAAGAATATTAAAAAACGGGTGCTTTCGCACTTTTACGACAAAAAAACGAAGGAATACCAACTGGGGCAGGAAACGCATTTTATAGATTACGAACTTACGGGGAATGAGCTCGTGGCATTACTGGTAGAATCTGAACACATCAGAAAACACTATCCAAAATTTAACCGGGCACAGAAATGGCCCGCCACAACTTACCAAATAATAAGCTATGTAAACCAACGCGGCATTATCCAACTGGCTTTGGGAAAAACAAAAGCACTTACTGATTCCGTTAGCACTTTTTACAACCGAACCGAGGCCACGGAAAAACTGGAAGAGATCTGCGAAACTTTTAAATTGTGTCCACGTTTTTGTACGTTGCAAAGTACTTCCGAGAAATGCTCACACTACCGTATAAAAAACTGTGAAGGTATTTGTGAGGGTGATGAAAGCGTAACAGATTATAACCTAAAAGTACGCGCCGCCATTCAAAGTTTAAAGGAAAATAAACCCAGTTTTGCAATACAAGGCAAGGGAAGAACACAGGACGAAATTGCCTTTGCCTTGGTAGCAGACGGACAATACAAAGGCTTTGGTTTTTTTGACAGAAGTGAAGCCATTTGCAATATTGAAGATTATGAACCTTTTTTGAAATTGCAGCAGGCCAGTTATCACACCCACGCCATCATTCGCAGTCATCTTAAAAAGAATGGAGAACGGAATGTGGTCTATTTTGATCCCCTTCGCCTATCGGCACCTCCCCTTGGAAAAAAGAGAGGAATATTCAATTATAATTTATCTCAAAGTTAAATTTGAAAACACAATCTCCTCAAAACTTGTAATCACCCTATCCGCCCTACTGTAATCCTGATTGGCAGAATGGGGGCTTTTGAAGCCTACGCAATAAATATTCGCAGCTTTTGCTGCGGCAATTCCGTTAGTGGAATCTTCAATTACCATACAATGGTTTGGGTGTTCGCCAGCAAGTTCGGCGGCTTTTATAAAAATTTCGGGATGCGGTTTTGAGGCTTTCAAATCTGCGCCGCTAATTTTGGCTTTAAAATATTTGTCGAGATCAAATCGCTCAAAAATACGGTTGATGTTTGGCATGGATGCCGAAGAAGCCAAAACCAAGGTTAAACCATTTTCGTGATAATTTCTTATTAAATCGTGTACGCCGTCTAAAAGTGATAAATCTGAATCGTTTTCAAAAAGATATTTAAAGTGTTTTCTTTTTGTTGAAACTAGATGTTCTGGAGCATGTGACAGATCAAAATGCTGACACAGTGTTCTGCAAATAGGAAGGGTAGCCTGCCCCGTAAATGAATCATACAGTTCTTCGCCCACATCAATATTTACATCCTCAAACATTTTGAAGTACGCTTTTCGGTGCAAGGGTTCGGTGTCTACAATAACCCCGTCCATATCAAAAAGTACGGCTTTTAGCATTTTTCTATTTTTTTTTGCGAAGGTACTATAGATTGTTGGATTATTAGATTATTGAAAGGTTAGACATTAAATTTTGGCGCGTTCATATTGTAACGGCCATTCCAAATCCACATCTAATACTTTAGCGGCGTGAAGCGGAAAATACGGTTGGCGAAGACTTTCCCTGGCGTAAAGAATTAAATCTGCCTTTCCTTCCTTTAAGATTGCTTCGGATTGTTCGGCGGTTGTTATTTGCCCCACAGCTCCAGTCAAAATATTTGCCTCTTTTTTAATCTGGGCAGCGAAGGGAACTTGATAGCTGGGTTCACTGGGAATGGTTGCTTTTGGCACATTTCCGCCCGAAGAAGTATCGATTAAATCAACACCCAGCTTTTTCAGTTCAATTGAAAGTTTTACGGAATCTTCAATAGCCCAGCCGCCATCGGTCCAATCTGTTGCTGAAATTCTGACAAATAAAGGTTTTTCCTCTGGCCATTCTTTTCGTACAACTTCGGTTACTTCCAGCAAAAGGCGAATACGGTTTTCAAAACTTCCGCCGTATGCGTCAGTGCGTTCATTGGCCAATGGCGAATAAAACTGATGAAAAAGATAACCGTGTGCGGCGTGGATTTCAACCACATCATAACCTGCTTTTTCTGCACGACTGGTTGCTTCGGCATAATCATTTTTCACTTTTTCAATTGCTTGTAAATCCATTGAAACCGGAGCAGGTTCGCCTTCCCGAAAGGGCAAAGCAGAAGATGAGACCGTCTGCCAACCATTTTTACCATCGGGCACAATTTTTCTCGCACCATCCTTCGGCAATTGGTAACTGGCTTTTCTGCCGGCATGCGCCAACTGTATTCCTATTAAAGCATTTTGGGAATGTACGAAATCGGTTATCTGTTTCAACTTTTCAATGTGGTCGTCTTTCCAAAGTCCCATATCGCCATGGGTAATTCTTCCCTCTGGTGAAACGGCAGTTGCTTCCTGAATTATCAATGCCGAACCGCCAACGGCGCGACTTCCCAAATGAACAAGGTGAAAATCGTTCGCAAAGCCGTCGATGCTACTGTACATGCACATGGGCGAAACGACAATTCGGTTTTTAAAGGTTTTGGATTTTATTTTTAAGGGGGAAAAAAGTAGGCTCATTTAGTTGTTGGTTATCAGTTGTCGGTTATAAAAATTTTAAAAATCCGTAAGGCTTTCGTTTTTTTAAGTAATTAATTTCACTTTCGTGGTGATAGGCTTCCCGTTCGAAGGAAATATTACGGTATGCTTTGTAACGATTTTTATATTGAATTAATCGTATCAAAAACTCAAAGCCGTACCACAAATAGAAAAAAAGAATCAGCAATTCTGCCTGTTGGTGCAAGTGGATTTTTTCGTGGTTCAAAAAAACGGCATCCTCTTTTAAGGTATGGTGTTTTAAAACCACAAAAGGCCAAAGGGTCATTCCGTTGTAATTTTTACGGAGAAGTTTTGGACGGACGATTAGGATCACATTGTTTCAGGTTTCTAGTTTCAGGTTTCAGGTTATAAAAATTAAATATTACCGTTGGGTTAATTTCCATTTACCCTTCGCTCTTCTCTAATTCCTCTTCCCTATTTTATTTTTTTAAAAATTGCCGCAATACATATTGAAGGATCCCCTCGTTTTGGTAATATGCAACTTCAATGGGCGAATCCAATCTTGCGATTGCCTTGAATTCAATTTCCTTGCCATTGTCATCTTTGGCGATTACGGTTATTTTTTTTGACGGGATTAAATCGTTTTCAATTCCTGTAATACTGAAAACCTCTTTCCCCGTAAGGCCATGGGAGTTTGCGTTTTCACCTTTTAAATATTCCAATGGCAGGACGCCCATCATAATCAAGTTACTGCGGTGGATACGCTCATAGCTTTCTGCCAAAACGGCTTTTACACCCAAAAGAATGGTTCCCTTAGCTGCCCAATCGCGGGAAGAACCACTTCCGTATTCCTTGCCCGTAAGCACAATCAAAGGAGTTTTATCTTTTATATATTTTTGCGAGGCTTCAAAAACCGTCATTTCCTCTCCCGAAGGAAGATAAGTTGTATAACCACCTTCCCTCGTAGCCAATTGGTTTTTAATACGCACATTGGCAAAAGTTCCGCGTACCATTACTTCATCATTTCCACGGCGCGAACCATAACTGTTGAAATTTTTCTTTTCCACGCCTTTTGATATTAAATATTTTCCGGCAGCGGAATCTTCGGAAAAGGCTCCCGCAGGCGAAATATGGTCTGTTGTAATGCTATCGCCCATTACCAAAAGTGCGCGCGCACCCTCTATATTTTTAAGCGGTTTCGCGTCATGTGAAAGATTGTGGAAAAATGGCACTTCCTTAATATATGTGGAGTCATCTTCCCATTGGTATAGCTTATCATCAGGCACTTCAAGATTTCGCCATATTTCGTTGCCGTCAAAAATTTCGTCATAGTTCTTCTTGAAATCTTTTGGAGTAAGCACGGTTTTCATCACCTCATGAATTTCATCATCCGTAGGCCAAATATCTTTTAAATAGATTGCCTTTCCGTTGCGGTCATAGCTCAAAGGTTCAGTTGTAAGGTCAATATCTACCCTGCCGGCTATTGCAAAAGCGACTACCAACATGGGCGACATCAAGAAATTCATTTTTACTTGGGAATGAATTCTGGCTTCAAAGTTTCGATTTCCGGACAGAACGGAAGTTACTATTAAGTCGTTTTCCTCTACCGCTTTTGAAATCTCCGGAGGTAATGGACCGGAATTACCAATACAGGAAGTACAACCGTAGCCCACCAAATGGAACTGAAGGGCTTCCAAATCTTTTAAAAGGTCTGCTTTTTCAAGATAATCCGTAACAACTTTTGAACCCGGAGCCAAAGAAGTTTTCACCCAAGGTTTTACATCAATGCCATGTTCCCTTGCTTTTTTTGCAACCAGCCCTGCTCCTATCATGACAAATGGATTTGAGGTGTTGGTACAAGAGGTAATTGCCGCAATGGCTACGGCTCCGTCTGAAAGCATGTATTTTTCGTTATCTTGTGAAATCCAAACAGTTTTTAAGCCATTTTTAATTTTAGCTTCAATCTCAATGTCGGGTGCGGGATTGTGGGATTGTTTTACCGGTTGGCTTCCCCCTTCTTCCTTCCAGCGGGTTATGGCATCTTCCCTTTCGGAATGTTTTATATATTTTCTGCCAAAGGAAGCATGTTCCAGTTCTATGAATTTTTCCTTTAAATCGGTAAGCAGAATTTTGTCCTGAGGTCGTTTTGGTCCAGCCACACTTGGTTGAACAGTTGAAATATCCAATTCCAACACATCGGTGTATTCAATCTTATCCTCATCCTCTCGCCAAAGCATATTCGCTTTACAGTAATCCTCCACCAACTGAATCTGTTCTTCGCTTCGGTTACTGCTCCGCATATATTCCAACGTTTTATTGTCTATAGGGAAGTAAGTAATTGTACAACCAAATTCTGGAGACATATTCCCAATAGTGGCTCTATCAGGTACCGAAAGATTGTCTAAACCGGGACCAAAAACCTCAACAAATTTGCCAACTACACCATATTTACGCAGTAGGTTGGCAATGGTCAACACCAAATCGGTAGCAGTGGAACCCACGGGAAGTTTTCCCGTTAATTTTAAACCAATCACTTCAGGGTTGATAAAATAGATAGGCTGGCCAAGGATAGCAGCCTCGGCTTCAATACCTCCAACGCCCCAAGCTACTACTCCAATTCCGTTTACCATTGGCGTGTGGCTGTCTGTACCCACAAGGGTATCTGGGATGGCCATTCCATCCCTAGCAATTACACCTTTAGAAAAATACTCAAGATTAACCTGGTGGCAGATCCCCATTCCAGGAGGCACCACGCTAAAGTTGTCAAAAGATTTCTGCGCCCATTTCAAGAAAGTATAGCGTTCCCTGTTGCGTTTGTATTCCTCTTCCATATTTTGCTGATAGGCGTATTGCGCCGCAAAATAATCTACCTGCACACTGTGGTCTATCACCAAATCTACAGGAATCAGTGGGTTTATTTTTGAGGCATCGCCGCCCTTTCGTGCCATTTCGGCTCTCAGCGAGGCAATATCAACAACGGCGGGAACGCCCGTAAAATCCTGCATCAATACACGGGCAGGTTTAAAGGCGATATCTGCATCACTTTGTTTTGGAGTCCAATTGAGTATCGTTTTTAAATGGTCTTTGGTTACTGAGAAATCGTCGTAATTACGAAGTGCATTTTCCAAAAGAATCCGGATGGAGAAAGGTAGCTTTTTGATGTTGTGTCCCTGCTTTTCCAGTTCGGGAAGACTATAATAAGTAAGCGCTTCGTTATTGGTTTTAAGCGTTTTTTTGAGGTTGTAAATATCTTGCTGCATGGCTGAAAAATTTTGGCTATTAAAAATACGCAAATTATATTGCGCCGTAAGCCGAGAACTTTTGTTTAACAAGGCGTTAACAGATAGACGTGGAACGCAATCAAAATAAAAAAGCCTCCGAGTCACAATATCCCGGAAGCTTTTTCCCTCACATTTACAATTTTAAAACTACTCCTCAATAGTTTAATATATACTTATCGATTTTGGATATAAAATGTCATCAAGGTCTTGGAAAGAAATTTTGTAGATTTAAACTTTTCGAAAAAAACTCGCTGTGAAAACCTAAAAGGTTTTTTAAAAAATTAATCACACATTAAATGACAACAGAAACCATATTATTAAAACCAAAAAAACAACCACCATCATATTGCTTTTAATCAGTACGCTTTTTGTTGTTTTAGGATTTATGGCAATAGAAGAAAGACCATTTATGAAATGGGTTATAATATTATTTTTTGGTTTAGGAATTATTGTATTCATAATTGAATTATTCCCTAACTCAAGTTATTTAAAGTTAACGAATGAGGGATGTGAAGTGTGTTCATTATACCGTTCCCATTTTACAAAATGGACGGATGTAAATAGTTTCGGAATACTCACTATTAAATTTAATACTTTGGTCGTTTTCAATTCTACTGAAGAACATAAAAAACATTCTACAGGAAAGAAAATTGCGAGATTTCTTTCCAAAAATCAAGGAGCTTTGCCAAATACCTATGGAATGAAAGCCATGAAACTTGCAGCGCTAATGAATGAGTGGAAATATAAAAGCGAAGGTGTAATAATTTAATTCTTACGTCCAGAATCGTATAATCATTCTGAAAACAAAACAATTATTTTGATATCTCCACCAACTTTACGAGCGTGTTATAGTTTCGCGTAGTTGCCGCAACCCCAAGTTTTTTCTCAAAAAAGTTGTTGTTCAACTTGGCTTTCCCGGCTCCATTGCCATAGTGTAGGTAAATGCAAGCTGGTGTTAAAACAAATTCCTCGTTCGGGTAATTAATTTCGTGTACAGCATCCATAAGTTCCTGTTTGGGTGGCGTGGCAAGTAACATAAAATAAGCTTCGGTTTTCTTTGTTTCCCCAAAAGGGCAATTCTTTAAAATTTGCGCAATTTCATCTGCGGTTTTTACAAGCACCGGTACCTCATAACCAAACTTTTCCGCTATTCCATTTGAAATATTATCAGAAAGATCTTTTTCTTCCTTCGCGGAAAAAACAACATTTCCGCTCTGTATATAAGTCACCACATTTTGAAACCCCAATTCTTCCATCATTGACTTTAAATCGGCCATTTTTAGTTTTTTATGACCGCCAACGTTTATGCCGCGAAGTAGGGCTATGTATGTTTTCATAATTCACTTAGTTATTGCCTGTGCCACAAGATATCCGCCCGTCCAAGCATTCTGAAAATTGAAGCCTCCGGTGATGGCATCTATATTAAGGACTTCTCCTGCAAAGTAGAGGTTTTTGCATATGCGGCTTTCAAAGGTTTTGAAGTTTACTTCCTTTAAATCCACACCACCAGCAGTTACAAATTCCTCCTTAAAAGTACTTTTCCCTGTAACTTCAAAAATCGCAGTGGTAAGTTGGTTTGCAATATTCTGAAGATTTTCGCGCGAGGCTTCTGCCCAAGTGAGCCTTTCATCAATTCCCGAAGCTTTTACCAGACTTTGCCAAAGTCGTTTTGGTAAATCAAACTGCGCATATTTAAAAATGGTCTGCTTTCCCTGCGATGATTTCAAATCCTTTAAAGCATCCAATGCTTCTTCTTCAGAAATACTGTTCAGCCAATTCACTTCAATTTTGAAGTGATACTTTAAAGGTTCCAAAACACGCGCGCCCCAAGCTGAAAGTTTTAAAATGGCTGGTCCGCTCATTCCCCAATGGGTAATCAATAATGGAAGCCCCCTGACGCCCAAAGGGGGAACTCCTGCCGGTAATAAAATCTTTACGTTTGCAGATGTTGAAATTCCTGGAAGTTCTGCAATTCTTTGATCTTTAATATTAAAGGTGAAAAGTGACGGAACGGCAGGCACAATGCTATGCCCCAAACCTTCCAACAATTGCCAAATTTTAGGATTACTGCCCGTGGCAACCACAATTTTTGCTGCGGAAAAAGTATCTGTAGCAGTATTTATGGTGAAATGATCAGCACTTTTTAGAATCTCCTTTACAGATTGATTGAGAAGAACCTCCACACCCAATCTTTTTGCTTCGGAAAGAAAACAATCGATTATGGTTTGCGAAGAATCCGAGACTGGAAACATGCGTCCGTCCGCTTCTATTTTCAGTTCCACTCCACGTTTTTCAAACCATTCAATTGTATCGCCTGTCATAAAAGTGTGGAACGGGCCTAAAAGTTCCTTTTCCCCACGTGGATAATTTTGCGTTAATTCTTTTGGAAGAAATTCTGCGTGGGTTACATTGCACCTTCCTCCGCCGGAAACTTTTACTTTTGTGAGCACTTCCTTTCCGCGCTCAAGAATTATAATTTTAAGTTTCGGATTTTTATCCGCAGCATTTATTGCCGTAAAAAATCCCGCAGCGCCCCCGCCAATTATTATGACATCGGCCTGTTTCAAGCCAGGACTTTTTCTTCCGCAAAACTTTCGCAGAGGGCAATGGTTTCTTTTACGTCATCCAGGGTTGTTCTCGGGTTTATCAAGCACATTCGCAAAACAACTTGCCCGTTGAGAACAGTAGTAACAAGTAATGCCTGTTGCGAATCCACGACGTTTTTGGAAATTCTTTGGTTTAACGCATCCAGTTTTTGCTCCGAAAGTTTGTTGCCTATTGGGTTGTATCGAAAATTGATAACCGCCAAAGTTGCGGGCGAAATAACTTCCCAATCAGCACTTTTTCGAAGAAAACTTTCGGTGGCTTCGGCCAATTTTACATTATAAGTAATTGCTTTGCGGAATTCACCCATTCCAAAGGTTTTCACAGACATATAAAACTTCAAAGCACGGAAACGTCTTGTAAGTTCAATACCGTGATCGTAAAAGTTTATTTCGGAAGTATTGCCTTCAATATCGCGCAAATATTCAGGTTTTTCGGTGAAAGTTCCCTTTAACCATTTGTGGTTTTTTACCAAAAGACAACCTATTTCATAAGGCTGATAAAACCATTTGTGCGGGTCAACCGTTAACGAATCTGCTTTTTCAATTCCTTTTAAAAGTTGCTTTCCGTTATCGGCAAGTATTGCAAACCCGCCGTAAGCGCCGTCAATATGGAACCAGATATCTTCCTTTTTGCATATTTTCGCAATATCGGAAAGCGGATCAACCGTTCCCGTATTTGTAGTTCCCGCTGTTGCAATTAAGCAGAAAGGTTGCAATCCTTCCAAACGGTCTTTAGCGATTGCATTCTTCAATTTATTCAGTGAAAACTTAAATTCACTATCCGTGGGAATTACCCGAATCTGCTCTTTTCTAAAACCAAGTACACGTATTGCCTTTATATTTGAAGAGTGCGCCTGGTCTGAAAGATAGATCACCGCCTTGCTGAAATCGTCGCCACATTTCACTTTTCGGGCAGTAACCAAAGCGGTCAAATTTGCCATGGAACCGCCGCTGGTAAATATTCCGCCACCTTTTTTCTGCGGAAATCCGAACATTTTCAGCAACCAATTCATGGCCGTGATCTCCATCTGTGCCGCAGCTGGCGAAGCCGCCCAACCGCCGGAAAATATATTGAATCCCGATGCCAAACTATCTGCCATCGCACTAATATAGTTGCTAGGACCAGGAACAAAGGAATACGATTTTGGGTGCGAAACGATGTTACTTTTGGTCATCACTTCATCCAAAATGAAATTTAAGACTTTTCTTGGGTCGCTAGCTTTTTCAGGTGCATCTTCAAGAAACAATGCCTCCATTTCTTCACGGGAACCGGACACTACTGGCAGTTTTTCGTTTTGTGTTGCAAAATGTTCCACAATGGCGTCAACCACTTCGTAACCATAGGTTTTCATTTCGTCCTTGCTCAACTCTAGCGTAGCTTTATTCTGAATTTTCACTTCTATATTTTTAGAATTTTTTGAAAGTGCAAAATTACGGTTTTACGAAAGGAATTTTAGCCTATAAACCAATAAAAAATGCCCTAGCAGAGAACTAGGGCATTTTTTAAATATTGTTTGGTCGAGTACTTCGGCTGCGCAGACTGACATTGTGATTATTCCACCATCATTTTCTTTGTAACGGTTTGCGCATCATTACTGAAATTCACAAAATACAACCCAGAAGAAAGATTGATAGGCAATGAATTATGCCCTTCTGAAATAGTTTTTGAAACAATCAAATTACCCTGAATTCCGTAGATTTCAATCTTTTCAAAAGAAAAAATATTATTGAAATTGATTTCGTTTTTAACAGGGTTTGGATAAAAGCTGAAATTTTCAACAGTATTATCGGCAACACCCAAAATGCCACATAGGAATGGGTCAAAAGTAACTTCTCCCAAAGCCGGATCGTCCACACTGTGAAAGATTACATCTTCTACCTGCTCCGGCGTGCTTTCCTGACCTTCTATCCAGCAATTGCTCTTTGCTGAAATAGGATTTGCGGTATTGTTGTACAGCGCATAAATTTCGCCACTGTTGCCGTTTTCCGCAAATACGTTATTTCCCGGGTTGCTTGCATCGTCACCAAGGTTTATTGAAGCCTCGCCCTGTAATGTTATACCCCAAAGGTTTCTTCGTATTTCATTTCCAGAGACAATAACGTCTTCACTTATGGATGAACTATTAAGATTGATGCCGCTTCCGCCAAGATTAGGATCTCCTTGAAGATTGTTGTCTTCAATTACATTGTTAATAATCTCAGCAGAATCTACCGTTCCAAGGATTGTAATGCCATAGCGATTGTCGCGAATGGTGTTGTTTTCGATAATTACATTTATATCGCCACCCACAAAGTTGGCAATGGCAATACCCCCAGTTTGATCTGCTGCGGGATCTCCTATGATGGTGTTCTGTATAATCTGTAGCGGGTCGGCGGCCATGGTAGTACCCAAATTTATTTGTGGGCGGTTGCCATTAGCTTGATTGTTTGCTTCAATAGTATTATTGAAAATATATGCCGAAACGACAGAATTTGCTGCAGAGCCAATGGCTGGCAAATCATTTTGGGCAATGGTATTATTAGTTATTTGCGGCATGCCCCGGGAAAGTTGGATTACCGCACTCGTAGTTGCGCCAGCAACATTATTGGTAAGTGTACAATTGTCTATTGAAAAAGTTTCCGTCAAAACCCTTAGTCCACCACCATATTCAATAGTTGCATTTTGGATGTCTATTTCTGAAAACTCTTCAAAACGAAATCCGTCGTACGGAGTGTTTTCATCCAAGGCAGTAATGGTCACTGCATTTGAATCTACTGTAAATGCTCCAAAAACGGTTACTAGCTTTGCTTCATCAATTAAAAGGGTCAAATCTGAATCTATAATTACTGCATCATTTTCCGAGATTGTAAGATTTCCCAAGAGCGTATATTCACTTCCAGAAATAGTGATAGTTGTGGGACTTGCCGCTGCAATGTCATCCAGCGTCCAAGTTACACCTGTGTTTGGGGTTGTATAATCTTGTGCAATTACAAATGTGAAGGTTAAAAAGATAAATAAAGTACTGAGGATAATTTTTTTCATGTGTTTGATTTTTTGAAGCCGTAAAAGTAGGAATATACGTTTAAGCAAAAAAGATATTTGTAGGCTTTAGCATTTTTAAAAAACTTAAATTTGAAAGATGGTATTGTACATTTTAATAATCTTCTTTACAGTAAGCCCCTTTTTTCCTGCAACTGGAAATCCGCATTGGTTTTTCCGCACTGCAGATTTTGTAAGGCTACAGTCGTTGTTTATTCAATTGATTTTATTGGCCTTGTTTTTTTATTTTGAAGAAGAATACACCGTTTTTAGTTGGATATTATTTGCAGCGCTGGTTGCAACCATGCTATACCAACTTTACAAAGTATTTCCATACAGTTCCCTTTTCCCCAGAAGAAGCAGGATAAAGGCCAAAAGCGACGGTCACGTTTCCATCTTGGCCGGAAATGTTTTACAGACCAATTCCTGCTATCCAGATTTTTTAAAGGAAATAAAACGTTTTGATGCAGATTTGGTACTGACAATGGAATCAAACCAAGAGTGGGAAGATTGTCTTTCGGAAATTGAAAAAGACTATCCCTTCACCGTAAAAGTACCTTTGGAAAATTTTTACGGAATGCACCTTTATTCAAAAAAGGAATTGAAAAACGTGGAAGTGAAATACCAGATTGAAGATGATAAGCCTTCAATCTTTTTCGATTTTCCCCTTGCAGGAAATCCCCCTATCTTTTTCTGTTGCCTGCATCCCGCGCCGCCCAGCCCAACCGAAAACGAAACTTCAAAAGAGCGCGATGCCGAACTGATGCTAACCGGAAAAAGAATACGTGATTTGGACAAGCCCACCGTTGTATGTGGCGATATGAACGATGTGGTTTGGAGCCGCACTACACGGCTGTTCAAAAAAATGACTGGAATGATCGATCCGCGTGTGGGCCGTGGTTTCTTTTCTACCTATCACGCAGATTATTTCTTTTTACGGTTTCCGTTGGACCATCTTTTTCACACCCGCGATTTGTACGTAGGTAAAATGGTCCGTTCCAAAAACTTTGGCAGTGACCATTTCGCCATGTATTATGAAATTCATCACAAAAAAAAAGTCCAAACTCCGAAAAACCCAAAACTTAACGGGGATGACAAAGAGGAGGTTGAAGAGTTGATTGAAAACGGAAAAGACAATCAATAAAAAAAGCTCCAGTTTTCACTGAAGCTCTTCACTTTGTACAGGCGGAGAGACTCGAACTCTCACACCGTAAGGCACTAGATCCTAAGTCTAGCGTATATTGCACTAAAGAAACGTAAAAACACTCATTTTCAATGATTTATATGTTTTACCATTTTCTTTAAAGTCATTTAATATCAGTTGATTTCAGCATTTGTTGTACCTATGTTGTACCTAAAAAGCTCAATAAATTCGTATCTTTATAAAAAGTGTACAACAAAAATTGAGCAAAAAACGCAATGTTGTACCTATGTTGTACCTGATTTGACTTTCGTACTCAAAACAGGTCAATTATGTCATCAAATGCAAAAATAGTTCTTCGTAAAAAACCGAACAGCAAAGGTCAATATCCATTAGCTATTCGAATTACAAAAAATCGTCGTTCCACCTATCAATATGTTGGTCACTATATTGATATAGAGGAATGGGACAAAAAAAACCTAAGGGTAAAAAAATCAAATCCAAATGCCGATAGTCTAAACAAGTTATTATCACAACAACTTTCTGATGCCAATAAGGCACTTATTGATTTACAGTCCGAATATAAAGATGCTTCGGCAAACCAGATTAAAAAAGAAATTTATGCGTCAGGGAATTCCTCAACTTTCTTTGAACTGGCACAAGAGCATCTGGACGAACTGGAAGTTGCAGAAAAGTTAAATCGCCTATCCACGGACAGTGCATTGATTAGTTATATAATAAAATATCATAAATCTAAACAGCTTTCATTTCAAGAAATTGACGAGCGTTTTCTTAAAAAATTGATGATATACCTCAAAGTTAAGCACGACCTTGCAGAGACTTCAATAATGAATATCCTTGTTTTAATCCGCTTATTGTTCAACAGAGCTATAAAGTTAAAAATAGTTAGTAGGGAATTGTATCCTTTTGGTGGTGACAAAATTAAAATCAAGTTTCCAGAGACTACAAAAATAGGGTTGAATATTATCGAGATAAGAGCTATTGAAGATTTAGATAATCTAACCCCCAATGAAATCCATACAAGGAATGTTTGGCTTTTTAGTTTCTATTTTGCAGGAATGCGGGTTACAGATGTGCTCTGGACAAAGTGGTCAGACATATATGACAATAGGCTTCATTATAGAATGAATAAAAACTCAAAACTACTGTCCTTAAAAATTCCAGAAAAGGTTCTAAGTATTTTGGATTTCTACGGAGATGATAAAAGACACGCTACAGATTTTGTTTTTCCTGAATTGAAAAAGGCCAATCTGGATGATGCAAAAGACATTTATAATAAAAGAAAAACGGCAACCAAGAAATTCAACGATAACTTAAAATCCATTGCCAAAAAAGCAAAAATAGACAAGAAGATTACAATGCACATTGCCAGACATACTTTTGGTAATATTGCCAGTGATTCCATTCATCCTTTAATGTTACAAAAACTATATAGACATAGTGATTTAAAAACAACATTGAATTATCAGGCAAATTTTATACATAAAGAAGCAGATGATGCTTTAGATAGTGTTGTTAACTTTTGAATATTCAAAAAAAAGAGTAAATAAACTGAAATTAGCAATTCATATAGTCTGGATTAGGTGGTAGTTCACTTCCATTTCATTCGTTGTAATCTAACCGCATTTAAAATTGCCAATAAAGCCACACCAACATCGGCAAAAACCGCTTCCCACATCGTTGCCAGACCACCTGCGCCCAAAACCAAAACCACTGCTTTTACTCCAAAAGCAAGCGCAATATTTTGATATACAATACGTCTTGTAGAACAGCCTATTTTTATGGCTCTCGCTATTTTACTTGGTTGGTCTGTTTGAATAATGACATCCGCTGTCTCGATGGCCACATCACTTCCCAAGCCACCCATTGCAATGCCAACATCGCTTACTGCCAAGACTGGTGCATCATTGATACCATCGCCAATGAAGGCGACTTTATTGTCGGTCTCGGACATCAGTTTTTCGACTTCAGCTAATTTAGCTTCGGGCAATAATCCGCCTTTTGCCCAATCAACGCCCATTTCTTTTGCGACTTGTTGGGTTATAGAATCCTTGTCGCCCGAAAGCATTATGATTTTGGAAATTCCCGATTCTCGAATTTGTTTGATGGCTTCGTGGGCATCTTCTTTCAATTCGTCTGCAATGATGACATAGCCAGCGAATTTGCTTTCAATAGAAACCATCACAATGGATTCTACAATGTTGTCGGTTTGAGATGGAACTTCGATATTGTTTGAAATCATCAATGCTTTATTCCCAACCAATACGGTTTTGCCGTTTACTGTTCCTTTTAAGCCTTTTCCTGCTATTTCAGTTACTTCGGAAGCTTGAAAATCTTCGCCATCGGCTTTATATTCCATAATTGCCTTGGCAATGGGATGAGTGGATTGTTCTTCCATCGTCATCAGGTATTTCATAAATTCGGGTTCATCCCAACCAATGGCTTTTATTTCCTTGATTTTGAAAACACCTTTGGTTACGGTTCCGGTTTTGTCCATTACCACTGTGGTTATCCTTGTCATTTCATCTAAATAGGATGCTCCCTTAAAGAGAATTCCATTTTTTGAAGCTGCTCCCAATCCACCAAAATAACCCAACGGAATAGAGATAACCAAGGCACACGGACAGGAAATTACCAAGAATATCAATGCTCTATATAACCAATCGTTAAACACATAATCATCCACAAAAAAGTAGGGCAAAAATGTTAATCCAATCGCCAAGAATACCACAATAGGTGTATAGATTCTTGCAAATTTTCTGATGAACAATTCGGTTTTTGATTTACGTGCCGTGGCGTTTTGAACCATATCGAGAATTCGGGCAATGGAACTATCCTTAAATTCCTTGGTGGTTTCAATTTCAATTACGCCATCAAGGTTAATACTTCCTGCAAATACTTTTTCGCCTTTTGCAATGGTATCGGGTTTACTTTCGCCCGTTAAAGCCGCTGTATTGAACGAGCCTTTTTCAGAAAGTAAAATACCATCCAAAGGGATTTTTTCGCCCACACGGACTTGTACTTTTTCGCCAATTTCTACCATTTCGGGATTTACTGAAATGTAATTGTTTTCACGATATACCAAAGCCTCATTAGGCCTTACATCAAGAAGAGCTTTAATGTTTCTTTTGGCTTTTTTTACTGCCGCATTTTGGAACAATTCGCCCACGGCATAAAACAGCATTACGGCGACACCTTCCGGATATTCACCAATGACGAACGCACCCAAGGTGGCAATGGACATTAGGAAAAATTCAGTAAAGAAATCGCCGTTTTTAATACTCTTCCATCCTTCTGTCATCACAGGAAAGCCAACAGGAATGTACGCTATCACATACCACAAGATGCGAATCCAGCCCGAAAAGTGTGGAAACGCATTAAAATAATCAAGTGCAATTCCCACAATCAGCATTACAAAGCTGAAAATTGCTGGTACATAAACTTTAAATTTCCCTATGCTTTCTGCGCTGCTTTGGTTGTGGGCATCATTGCGCTTGTGAGTATCTGAAGAAGTTTTATTCAAATCTCTTAAATTGACTTTCTTTTTTTTCATTAGTTTGATAATAATTTTATTTTAATTCACAGTTATTCCAATCTCAACACCAATTGCGCAAACTGCACCTCTATGGTATCATCGATACCCTCTATTAAGAAATCCAAACCAGTATTTGAAACCAATAATTGTCCGGTTGCACTTATCAAGCAGGACATACTTACTCCTTGTTCTATATGGGTAATGGTTGCTTTAAATTGTGATTTAAAGGATTTTCCTTGATAAGTAACATCTATCAGCCAATTAAAGTTGATAGGGTCGTGCCGTTTTGATAAAAAATCCTGTGATGGAATAGTGCCTGTGAACCGAAGCATCAAAGGGGCTTCCTGCTGTTGTAAAATGGTATTGATTTCAGGAATATCTGTTGATAAAGTCTTAAGGTCGAGTACACCATTAACCACTTTGGAATCATAATCAAGATATAAGGCCAATTTATGGCTTTCTGCCTTGACGGGTTTATCGTTAACCAAAGTCATCATCATAATATGACCTTCTTCAGTTGTATAAATTTTTTGGGCGTTTACCTTATAATAACTAACCAACAAGATTATTAAAATACAATGTTTAACATTCATAATATCCATCTTTAATTGTATAATTAAAAAAAAGCAGCTTCTACTTTTGCTTTTAATGCTATCAATCATTTTGCTTTAAAAAAGCATCATAAAAGCTGCCTGCTATTAATTAAGTTTTCACTTAATTTATTTTAAATAAAAAAATTTGCTCTTTCACATAACCACTTACCGCTACGTATTATCTATATCCTTTTCTCTTTTACCGAAATAATACATCAGCGCCAAACTGGCACCTAATAGTCCAAACAGAATATTCTCGAAAACTTGATTCCCATTGATATTCAAAATTTCAATGAAATTATTTATTAAATATTGCCACCAATTAATTTCATCATTCTGGCTGCTAAACGTGAAAATTGTTATCCCAAAAGGTTGAAGGATAAAAACACCTATGGCAAAACCAATTAGTATGGTTATAAGAATATTTTTTTTACTCATCTTCTATCTTTTACGGAAGTAAGCTTACTGGCTCTCAATCCAACTTTTGGCATCTTCCTTTTGGTCTATATTGAAATACTTAATTTCGGCGTTGGTAAAAGGTTTCATAAATTGTGTTATCCATTCCTGCCATTTTTTATCTCCTACCATTGCTATTTTTTCATAGTCCTTGGCGTGGGCCGTATCCATTTTGAGGTCTTCCCATAAACCAGGTAAATCCCAACCCGTAAAATTGTCCATCTCAAAATACCAACGAACCTTCATTCCCTTGTCCAGTATGGCGTGGATAAGTGGATGGATTTTTTCGATGTCTTCTTTTCTCAATTTGCCCGAAGCTTTTGTTGCAACAATATTTTTTTCCTTTAACTCAATTATCTGTAACATTTTATATAGTTTTTAATTAATTATTATCCTTCTAAATCGTAAAACCATTCTTCAGCCATTACAACTGCTTTTTTGATGGCCTTTTCTTTTGAAAAGTCTTCCTTTTCGATTAAGTCTTTCGCAATTTCAATTGCCTTTTTTCTTACCGATGGATTAAGGGCGTCAAGCTCTGTTCTAAATTCTTCAAATGTCCAGTCCATACTTATTGTTGAATTATTTTGTTATTACGTCCATACTTTTCTCATTTCCATCTCTGCTTTTACAATGCCACGTTCAAGGGCTTCCTACTTGGAACATTGGTTTTTTGCATAGTATTCTTCAGCGTATTGAGTCTCGTTTTGTAATCTTTAAAAATTTTGTCCTCCATCTATCAAAAAATTTCAACACGTAAAAAACCATTACCAGTAAATAGGCGACGTATAAAACGGAACAAAAAAAAAACCAGCGTCATCGTTACTGCATTATCCGCAATAATACTTGTAGTTCCTATTGTCCACTTTTAATCATTATTTCGACAATTTTAAAATTCTAATCGCCCCACGCATCACAAAGGCAAACACAATACCGCCAATGACCAAATCGGGCCATTTACTGTCCAAAAAATAAACCAGTACGCCTGCCAGGATTACCCCTCCGTTTACGATTATATCGTTTGACGTGAAAATAGCACTAGCCTGCATATGCGCTTCCTTGCTTTTTGCTTTGTTTATGAGCCATAGGGAAACGAGGTTGCCGATAAGGGCAAAAATGGAAACGATAATCATCCATTGGAACAAAGGGGTTTCGCTACTGCTTAAAAACCTTCTCACAACTTCCGAAAATCCCAGCAGGGCCAACGCCATCTGAAAATAGCCACTGAACTTCGCCACTTTCTTTTTTCGTGCAATGGCACCACCTACGGCAAAAAGGCTCAAAGCGTACACAATGGAATCGGCCAGCATATCAAGTGAATCGGCAATTAGACCCATAGAGGAAGAAATCCAACCCGTGGTCATTTCGATAACGAAAAAACCAAAATTGATGTACAAGACCCACCAGAGTATCTTCTTTTGTTTGGTCTCGTCTTCGGCAATAGGTGTTTCCGCCTTTTCTGTTCCCAAGAGTTTTTCTCCCAGCTTTAATGTACCCAATGCGATGTTTACTTCTTGAGCATTTCCCTTATGGTACACATCTAATTTCCTATTCGGAATGTCAAAGTCCAGATATTTTATTTGAGGGTTTGACTCCAGTTTCATCCGTATCATCTGTTCTTCGGAATGGCAATCCATTTGACTTACCTTAAAAGTGCTTTTGTTTATAGTGGACATTTAAATAATCTGTATTAAATTCTACGTTTGGTCTTTTAAATCTTTACTTACTATGGGATTCCATATATTTTTCCAAAATCGATTTTAAGCTCTCCAAATAATCAGCGAACGATTTATGAGTAGGTTTTGCTTCATCATCTACGGGAATAGTTATGGGGTTCTCATCTAAATAGCGATAGAGTTCGGGATATTTCTGTTCAATCCTTACTGTCAATTCGTTGATTTCCTGTGTTAGTTTTTGAATTTTCTTCATCTTCGTTTTTATGATTTTATATAAGCAACGCGCTGTCTTCGGTAGCACCAGAACCTAATCCACTAATGTCTATATCATATTTTCCCATACCTCTATATTTTTTTAGGTTTAAGTAGATGGAATATACCTGAACCTGACCATAGGGTACAAGGGCTCAAAGTTCTGGAACTCCTACCTAATATTTTTGCCTGCACTTCTCACATACTCCTTTCAATACAAGGTTCACATTGTTTATTTCATAATCGTTTGGCAAGCTTTCTTTGGATATTTTATTTGGTAAACAGATTGTTTTTCTGCAATTGGTACAATGAAAATGCATATGTAAATCTATACCGTATTTATCTTTGGCGTTTTCATCGGAAATCGCATATTTTGCCACTCCGACCCCATCATTAATCTGATGAATCAGCCCTTTATCCTCAAAAATCTTGAGATTGCGATAAAAGGTCGTTCTGTTTGCTGTTTTATTGGTTTCGCTCTTTTGAACAAAAGCCTTTTTCAAATCGGAAAAGGACACGGCACTTTGCTTCCTTTTCAGGAACTTGTATATCTCCAACCTCATTTGAGTAGGGCGAATACCGTGATATGATAATATTTTTTCCGTTTTGGTCATTTTAAGCTTGATTCAAAAGCAACCCTTTTTATTAAATTTATTTTTTATAAGCCAAAAGCCTTAACGCATTAAAAACCACAAGTAACGTTGAGCCTTCGTGGATGACCACTGCAATACCGATATTGGCCCAACCCATAATGGTCGATGGGATAAGCAATGCCACAATACCGAGGCTTACCCAAAGGTTTTGCTTGATAATGGCCTTTGCCTTTCTGCTCAAACCTATGGCAAAGGGCAAGGTTTCAAGTTTATCTGCCATCAGTGCTATATCTGCCGTTTCTAAAGCCACATCACTGCCTGCTGCACCCATTGCGATACCTACGGTGCTATTTGCCATTGCAGGGGCATCGTTCACACCGTCGCCTACCATTGCCACTTTGGATTCTTGTTCTTTTAATTTTTTAATGGCATCTACCTTTTCCTCTGGCAACAGACTTCCCCAGGCATCGGTCAACCCAATTTCTTTAGCAACGGCATCGGCAACCTTTTGATTATCCCCGGTTAGCATTATCATCCGCTTGATGCCGATTTCCTTTAATTTTTTCAATGTTTCCTTGGCCGCTTCCCGTGGGGTGTCCATCAGGGCGATGATACCTATATATTCTTTGTTCCTTCTTATGAGCATCGTGGTATTTCCGCCCCCTTCAAGTTCCCTTACCTTGTTGGATATTTCTTCAGATGGTTTTGCATCATCGAGGTCTTCATACAAGTCAAGGTTTCCAACATAAATTTTATCCTGTCCCAAGGAAGCTTTGATACCTTTTCCTAGAACAGCTTCCAAGTCGGATGCATTGGGAATTTCAGTGCCTTCCAGACGCTCTTTCCCATCCCTAACAACGGCTTTGGCCAAAGGATGGTCGCTCAAGTTTTCAACAGCAACGGCTATCTTTAACAGTTCATTTTCTTCAATATCCCCCAATGGTACTACTTCGGTAAGTTTGGGCTTGCCTTCGGTAAGCGTGCCTGTTTTATCAAAAGCCAAAGCGGTTATGACCCCTAAATCCTCAAGTGGTCGCCCACCTTTGATGAGCACGCCGCCACGTGCTGCCCTTGCCACACCGCTCAATACGGCACTTGGTGTTGAAATGGCCAGTGCACAGGGACTTGCAGCTACCAATACCGCCATTGCACGATAAAAGCTGGCACTAAACGGTTCGTCAATGACCAGAAAGGCAAAGAGTAGGATACCAACCAGTATCAGTACGGATGGCACAAAGTATTTTTCGAACTTATCGGTCAGCAGTTGCGTGGGGGACTTCTGGGTCTGTGCCTCGTTGACCAATTTGACCAGTCGGGACAGGGTAGAGTCTTTGGCTTCTTTGATTACCTTTATTTCCAGCGTGTTATTACCGTTGATAGTACCGGCAAATACCCGATTTTCATCCTTGATATCATCGTCTGCCGAATAGTCCCTGCCTGTATCTTCCACGGGAAGTTTATCCACGGGTACACTTTCCCCAGTAATAGGGGCCTGGTTTACACTGCTTTTTCCGTTGACCACGACGCCATCTGCGGATATTTTACTATTGGGCTTGACCACTATAATATCGCCAATACTCAATTGCTCAATTCCAACTTCTTCGGTCCTGCCATCTTTTTTAAGCAATGCTGTTTTTGGTGCAAGGTCTGCAAGCGCAGCAATGCTTTTTCTTGCTTTGTTCATTGCGTAATGTTCCAAGGCGTGCCCAAGGCTAAATAAAAACAACAACAGTGCGCCTTCTGCCCATTCTCCCAGAATGGCGGCGCCAATAGCAGCGACCAGCATTAAAAAGTCAATCTCAAAACCACCCTTGGCAACAGTTTGAACCGCTTCCTTGGCCGTAAAGAAACCACCGAAAAAGTAAGCCCCTATGTATAAAGTAAGACTGACCCATTCAGGGATGGATTCCACATAGGAAAGCCCGAAACCTATCCCGAGAAGTGCTCCACAGATGATGGAAAAAATAAGCTCGGTATTTTTGCCGAAAACCCCACCGTGGGCGTGTGCTTCTCCGTCTTCGTGGGGCTCGCCCTCTTTGTGCTCGTGGCCGTCTGTGGAAGTTTGCTCTTTAGTATCTTCTTTCTTTGAACGCGCCTGTTTTTTTTTGGATGCTTCGGAATAATCATTTTCGTTTGAAGAACTCCGCAGAACCTGAAGGTCTTCCTTTTCAATCTGTTTACTTATTTCATCAAAATTTGTTTGCTTTTTATCAAACTCAAGCCGCACCATTCCAGAGGCCGAAACGGAAGCCTCCAAAACCCCATTGATTGCCAAAAGGCTTTTCTCTATGGAACGTGCCTGTCTTGTATGTCTGATTCCTTTTACCTCAATGAGCAAATGCCCATATTTTTCGGTAATCTCGGCACCTGTCTGTTCTGCGAGAGATTGAATGCGGTCTATGGAAATAATATCGGGGTCATAATGAAAACAGAGCTGTGGTGTGTCATCTTCCTTTGTATCGGCAACGTGTACTTTTTCGATGCCCTCTTTAGCCTGTAATTCTTTTATAAGCCGCTCAACACAAGTATCTTTTTCGTTTGGAACTTGCGGAAGGATAACTGGAATTTTTAGTTGTATTTTTTTCATTTTTTACTATTTTTTTTTATCCATTCTTTGGCATCGTCTTTTTCTTCTGGCTTATAAAATTTTATATGAGCTTCTGAAAAAGGAAGCAATGCCTCGGTAAATTGTTCCTGCCATTTAACGCTACCCACTAAAGCAACACGCTTTAAATGTGTTTCATTCGGAAGATTTAATTCAATACCCTTCCAATAGGCACTTACCGTCCAGCCTTCAAAATTTTGCATTTCAATGTACCAGAACACTTCCTGATATGCCGTTATATGTTCTGTTAAGACCGGTATCAAGTTCTCATAATCCTTGGCATCCAGCTTGTTTTCTGCCACCATATATACCGTAGCTTCTTTTTTATAGATTGTTATCATTGCTCATTATTTATAAATGATGATTGAATTGAAAAACCTAAAACTCAACCCAAATTATCGCTGCATTTTTCGCAGATACCTTTTACCACCAAATTAATATCTTCGGTAATGTAGCCGTCGGGCAAGCTGATATGCGGGATTTTATGCTCTGTTAAACAGACCGTTTCATTACAGTTGTTGCAATGAAAGTGCAAATGAAGGTCGTTGCCGACCTCGCATTCACAGTTCTCTTCGCAAAGGGCATATTTAATAACTCCAGTCCCATCCTCAATTTGATGTACAATACCTTTTTCCTCAAACGTTTTTATAGTCCTAAATAGGGTACTTCTTTCGCTGACCTTAAAATCCTTTTCCAAATCGCCAAGACTGATGGCCACCTCTAATTCTGCCAAACGTTTGTAGGTCATTAGGCGCATTGCCGTAGGTCGTATTCCTTTGCTTTCAAGAAGTTGGACTATTTTTTCCATTTGCACTAAAATGTTTTATAGGTCGTACTGTTTTAAGGAATCTCCCGTTTTAATCTGAAAGGCATTCTCTATATTGGCTATGTATATGATACCATCTCCTGGTTCTTCCGTTTTGCCATTTTTTAAAATTGTTTCAATGGCTGCTTGGGCTTCCTCATTTTGGCAGACCAGTTCCAGCTTAACCACTGGACTGTCTGTAACGTGAAAATCCAGCGAAGGTCTTGCACCTTTTGATTTGAATGCACCAGTGCCTTCTGCTTGTGAAAGGGTCATACTTTCAAACCCATTATCGGATAATGCTTCAATGACTCTTTGGATTCGGTTCGGTTTTATAAATGCTTTTATTTCTTTCATATTATGAATTTTTAAATTTTTAATCGATTTTGAACCGAGCCTGTTTTCTAATTTTTAACTAACTAATTAAGACGACAAACAAACTCGGAATCAAAACCTCTGATTATTATTGAATTAATGGTCGTGTTCCAGTTCGCCCTTAACCATTTCCGAAGACAGGTTATAAGCTCCTTTGATGACCACTTTGGCATCCGTTGAAACTTCGGCAGGAAGATTGACTTCAACAAAGCCCAAATCAGTTAGTCCAACCGTTACGGGTACCATTTTAAATTTCATTTTGTTCGCTTCCATTGCTTCATCTTCATCCAAAATAAAAATAAAGGATTGCTCGCCTTCTTTTATAATGGCAGCTTCCGGTACTGCAAACCCTTTTTTCTCGCCCTGCACTATGCGTCCTTCCACGTACATACCCGGCAACAGGTTTTTATCCTTGTTCTCAATATCTGCCAAAACTTCCAATGCTTTTGGGTCGGTATTGAAGGTTTTGCCAACAGACCTAACGGTTGCCTTAAGCAGTTCATCTGGACGAGAAGCCGTTGAAAAATATATCTGTTGCCCTTTCTTGATTTGCTTTATGTCCTTCTCATATACTTTGAAGTTGACATAAATCTTTGAATTATCGCTTATTGAGAACATTTTGGATTGTTGTGCCACATAATCGCCCAGACTAATCATTACTTCATCCACATAGCCACTTATGGGTGTGGTAATGGGAACTGCGGAATATATTTGGCCTTCAGCCACCTTGTCCGGGTTAATGCCCAACAATCTCAATTGGGACCGCAAACCATTGACACTGGATGTTGTGGAACGAAATTTTGACTGTGCCATCTGAAATTCCTTGCCAGAAGAAACACCTTTGTCATAAAGGGTCTGCTTGCGCTCAAAATCCTGTTTCAAAAAGACCAGCTCGTCATTTTTTTCCTGATAATCCTGTTGCATTGCAATGATATCTGGATGCTCAATATACGCAAGCACCTGTCCTTTGCTTACGTTATCTCCAGGTACAACTTTTATGGAACTCACATTTCCACCAACAAACGGACTGATGTTCGCCTTGTCCTGTGGGTAAAGTTCCAGCGTACCCGTTACCTTAATGTTGTTCCCTAAATTCCGTTCCTCCAGAGGTTTCATTTCCAAACCGATGGTTTCAGCCTGTTGCTTTGTGAGTTCTACAACGCCTTCTTCCTCACTATGGCCTCCTTCTTCGTCGTCGTGACCTTCTTCGCCCGCAGCTTCGGTTTTTGATACGCCTTCAGCTTCGTTATGCCCAAGTTCAGATTTTTTGCCATCGTTACAACTCATAAACATAAGTGCAAATAATACGGTACTTACTAATAGTATATTCTTCATTTTTCTTTTTTTAAGATTATAGATTTCCCAACTGGTATTGTACCTCAATAGACTGTTGGTTATATTGGTTGATATATTGTAAATGTGTCTGTTTAATACGGATGGCGCTATTTAGAATGGTAATATAGTTCACGTAATCTATTTCGCCCTCTTTAGATGCCAATTCTGCGGTTGTTATTTGTTCTTCCGCCAAAAGCAATGCGCCTTCTTCATAATACTGCAATATTTTCCGTGTTTTTTCAAGTGATTTGAACAATTGCGACACCCTACTTTCGGTGGTTGCCTTTTGCTCCAAATATTGATTCTCTGCAACCATTGCATCTGCCTTGGCTGCCTTTACCCTTGATTTCTGCGGAAAGAACCACAACGGAATACTGATTCCTGCTTGATAGGTATTGAATCCAGAAACATCATCCACAACTTGCCGTCCGAACGATAAATTAAATTTTGGTAGGAATTGGGATTTTTCAACGCCCACATTTGCTTTACTTACTTCGGCGTTCTGCAACGCATATTGCAACATTGGGTTGTTTGCCACCGAGGTTGAATCCAACGTTACCATAAAATCCAATGGCTCGTAAAAACCATCAACTGTTTCGATGGTTTCATCCGTTCCCAAATATTGTTTTAAGGCACGTTTGGCAATTTCAATATCGTTATAGGCTTGTTGCTTTAACACTTGAATCTGTTGAAACTCTGAAGAGGCTGAAATAAATTCCAACTTGCCTGTTTCTCCAGTGTCATAACGAAGTTGGGCAGCGGTCTTAAAATTGGCGTAAATACTGTCTAATTGGTCTGCAAAACGTAACTGTGCCTTGTAATAATTAATTTGGTCATAGGCTTGCATCACATTACGAACCAACTGTTGTTCATTGGCCACATAAAACTTTTCTCCCAAGGCAATGCGCTCTTTGTAAAACTTGGATTTTGAAAATCCCGAAAGCAAATCTATGTTGCCTTGTTGTACACCAATGGTAGTTTGTATTCCGGGAAGATTATTGCCATATTCTTCCTTTCCCGTAAAAACTTGGGTACTTCCAAGGTCAAAACTGGTGCCTTTCATAGCCTTTTCCCTTTCAATAAACGCTTCACTTTCCTTAAGCGATGGATAATTCTGCTTTGCCATCGCAATAGCCTCATTTACGGTCAAGGTTTTCGGAATTGTTCCATCTTGATTGGTGTCTTGGGCCACCGCAGTTCCGGAAGCCATCAAACCACCCACCATCAACAATACGGTTACAATGTTCGTGGATTTGTTGATATAGCTTACATCGCCATCAGTATTGTTTCGTTCCTTTCTTGATTCCAACCAATAATACAATACCGGAAGGACTACAAGGGTTAAAAACGTGGCCGTAAGCAATCCACCAATAACTACTGTTGCCAATGGTCGCTGTACCTCGGCACCTCCCGAGGTAGAAATCGCCATTGGGATAAAGCCCATAATGGCCGCCGTTGCGGTTAGCAAAATTGGTCGTAACCGTTCGTGTGTTGCTTCGTATATTCGTTTCTTTAAGTCTGTCATTCCACTTTCTTTTAATTCGTTGAATTTGTTTATCAGTACCAAACCGTTCAATACCGCAACTCCAAAGAGCACGATAAATCCGACTCCTGCTGAAATACTAAAGGGCATTCCCCGTATCCAAAGCGCAAATACGCCACCAATGGCCGCCAGAGGCACTGCCATATAAATCATTACCGACTGCGAGAACGAGTTCAATGCAAAATAGAGCAATATGAATATCAGAAAAAGTGCAATAGGTACTACAATCATCAATCGGTCTGACGCACGTTGCAGGTTTTCAAACGAACCTCCGTAGGTTACAAAATAACCTGGTGGCAGTTTCACTTCCGTTTCCAGTTTTTGCTGAATTTCCTCGACCATCGATTTTACATCTCGCCCACGAACATTGACTCCTACCGAAATACGACGCGAGGTATTGTCCCTTGAAATCTGCATTGGACCGGGTTTGTAACTGATGTCCGCTACTTCCTTTAACGGTACTTGGGCACCATTTGGTAAATCGATATATAGATTTTTAAGGCTGTTGATGTCCTGTCTGAAGTCCTTCGCCAAACGAATGACCACATCAAAGCGTTTTTCGCCCTCAAAAATCACACCTGCCGCTTCTCCTGAAAAGGCGGCACTTACATAATCATTCAGCTTGTCAACGGTTACACCGTACTGTGCCATTTTTGCACGATTGTATTCCACGGTCATTTGTGGCAAACCACTCGTGGCTTCCACATTGAGGTCGGCCGCTCCGGGAACGCTTCTGATAACCACTGCGATTTCCTGAACCTTGTCTGCCAATACGCCCAAATCTTCTCCGTACAATTTAATGGCCACGTCCTCCCGAACACCCGTAAGCAGTTCGTTAAAACGAAGTTCCACAGGTTGCGTAAACACGAAATTCACACCGGGAACAACTGAAATTTTTTCCTGTATTTTTTCAATAAGTTCTTCTTTGCTATCTGCGGAAGTCCATTTGCTCTTATCCTTTTCAAGAATAATATAGCTATCGGCAATGTCCATTGGCATTGGGTCTGTCGGTATTTCGGCCACACCAATCCTTGAAACCACTGTTTTTACTTCAGGAAATTCATTGATTAAATTTTGAAGTTTTTTTGAGGCTTCAATAGATTCCGTAAGACTACTCCCTGGTTTTATCAAGGCCTGAAATGCAATATCGCCCTCATCAAATTTAGGTATGAATTCGCCACCCATATTGCTGAAAATAAATCCTGCAATCAATAGCAGTCCAACCGCACCAATAATGACACCAGCCCTAAAGCGAAGTGCGAAATTGAGCAAGGGTACATACGCCCTGTTCAACCCTGACATTATTTTATCACTGAACCTGTCAATTCTGTTTTCAAATTTTGCGAACCAACTGTTCTGATTTCTGGCAGGTTTTAGGAACATTGACGAAATCATTGGTACATACGTAAGACACAGGATAATCGCTCCCAAAACTGCAAATCCGAAAGTAAATGCCATTGGACGGAACATTTTTCCCTCAACACCAGTTAAAAAGAGAATCGGTGTAAAGACAATAAGGATAATCAATTGTCCGAAAAATGCAGAATTCATCATCGTACTTGCTGATTCATAGGCTATTTCATCCATTTCTGGCTGGCCAATGGCCGTTGTGGTTTTCTTCATCCGTTGATGGATGTGAAACACCATACCTTCCACAATGATGACCGCACCATCCACGATGATTCCAAAATCGATTGCTCCCAAGGACATTAAATTTGCCCAGACACCAAATTGTTTCATTAAAATAAATGCAAACAATAACGATAAGGGAATTACAGAAGCTGTTATAAGTCCTCCACGGAAACTTCCCAAGAGCAGTACAAGTACAAAAATTACGATTAGCGAACCTTCAATAAGGTTTTTTTCAACGGTGCTTGTGGTCCTTCCGATAAGTTCACTTCTACTTAAAAACGTATCTATGTAAACGCCTTCCGGCAGGGATTTTTGTATTTCTGCGATGCGCTTCTCTACATTTTCAACTACATTGCCAGGGCTTTCGCCTTTCAGCATCAGTATTTGTCCCCCAACAGTTTCGTGTCCATCTTGTGTAAACGCACCATAGCGCACTTGGTTCCCATAGCCCACTTTTTCAGCGACATCGCGCACTAAAACAGGGCTTCCATTTTGTGTGGTTACAACGGTGTTTTCCAAATCCTCAAGACTACGTGCCAAACCTTCTCCGCGAATGAAATTTGCTTGGTGGTTTTTCTCGATGTAAGCACCTCCCGTATTAGCGTTGTTCACTTTCAGGGCTTCAAAAACCTGATTCATTGTAATGCCAAAACTTTTTAGTTTATCAGGATTTATAGCAACTTCATATTGTTTTACATAGCCTCCAAAAGCATTGACCTCTACCACTCCAGGGACTAATGCCATTTGGCGTTTTACAATCCAGTCCTGTATGGTACGAAGCTCCATTGCATCGTATTTATCTTCGTAGCCCTCTTTTAATTTTAAGGTGTATTGGTAGATTTCGCCCAAACCTGTAGTAATGGGTGCCATAAATGGCGTACCAAAACCCTCGGGAATTTCTCCAGCTACTTCGGTCAATTTCTCTTGCACCAATTGCCGGGGTAGATAAGTACCCGCCTCGTCCTTAAAGACAATGGTAACCACAGACAGCCCAAAACGGGACACCGAACGCAGTTCGATTACGTCAGGAAGGTTTGCCATTGCCAATTCTACCGGATAGGTTACAAATTGCTCAATATCTTCAGTACCTAAATTTGGGGCAACGGTAATAACCTGTACTTGGTTGTTGGTAATATCGGGTACAGAACCCAGATTTATAGTGGCCATAGACCAAATTCCCGTGCCTACCAGTGCCACTATAAAGAGCCCAATAATAAACTTGTTATTAATGGAAAATGAAATGATTTTGTTAATCATAGAAAAAGTATTAATTCAGTTTAAACATCGCAATGCAATTGGATGCAATGCGTTTATAATGCGATGCTTAATTTGAAAAAGCATCACGTAAGGATATAGCTATCCTTAAAAAAACTGAATTAAACCCTTGGGGGTTGGAAAAGAGATTCCAGATATCTGGAATTCAATTGGAAAGCATAGTAATTGAATTGAGTTTGTTTATCATCTACAACGGGGTGTATTAATGAAGGCTGAAAGCCCGCGATGAAAACAAAATGTTGGCAGCATTGATGGCTAGTATGTACTGGCGCATTATCGTGTTCTGAATCTTGATGGTGTTCTTCAGGATTACCATCATTATCTATATAATCTTCGTAAATATATTTAACGAATGAATAACCATCATATTCTTTATGGTCTTGGTAATGTGAAAGGAAATGGGATATTTCTTCAATTTGTTCGCAAATTTCCATATTTGCGGCTATTCCTTGAAAAAAGAATAAAATAGACATAGATATGGAAACAAATACTTTCATAGTAGATTGCAAATATAAGAAAAATTGAATGCACAGGCTGTGCAAAATTCAGGCTTAAGTAAATACTCTCTTGTTTCTTTCTAAAAAATTCAAAACTTAAATATGTTGTAATTGGGCAGAAATTATTTACAATCTTTTATATTTTATTGTCTTTTTAAGAGCATTTGGATTACTAAAACAAAATTATGTTTCTCTTAAATCGCAATCAATCAATTGTTATGAAATATTTTAAAAATTGTAAAAAAAGTAAAAAACACAAAAACAAAATGAAAATGATTATAACACCTATCCAAATTATTTTGCCTTTTTTAGAAATACTGCTTTTTTCGGTTTGAATTTTTTTACGCTCTTTGAGACGTTTTTTTCTCCGATTTTCTGACATTATAGTTTCTATTTACTTAAGCGTTTTCTATTTCGTCTCGATAATTTTTGTATTCGTAAGATTTTCAGGTAACTACAAATATTAATTCGGTTCAATATGAATTAATACGTGTCCTAAATTCGGTAATTCTGTTCTTAAATAATCTTTTAATTTATGTGAGATATCGTGTCCAGCTTTTACAGAGATTTCGCTATTTACTATTACGTGCAAATCAACGTGGAATTTCATTCCCGATTTTCGAATAAAACATTTCTCTGTCCCTAAAACACCTCTAACTTCTTTCGATTTTTCTCTGATTTCAATTATAAGTTCATCATAAAGTTGCTAGTCCATAACTTCGCCTAAAGCTGGTCTTAAAATTAAGTAGCTATTATATAGAATAAATGCAGAAGCAAATAATGCTGCCCAATCATCTGCGTTTTCGTATCCTTTTCCAAATATAATTGCAATCGAGATTCCAATAAAAGCCATTACCGAGGTTATTGCATCGCTTCTATGATGCCAAGCATCTGCTTTAAGGGAAGAACTATTTGTTTGTCTACTTTTTCTAATAACTATTTGAAATGAGATTTCTTTCCAAATAATGATTAGTCCTAATACTATCAAAGTCCAAGGTTTCGGAATTTTATGAGGTGTTTGAATGTTTTGAATACTTTCGTATGCAATTATTGTGGCAGAAACAACAAGAAAAGCAACTACACCAAAAGTAATTAATGGTTCAATTTTCCCGTGTCCGTAAGGATGATTTTCGTCTGCTGGTCGTTTTGCATATTTAAATCCTAATAAAACTAAAAATGAAGCAAAAATATCAGTTGTGGATTCAATGGCATCTGCAATTAACGCATAAGAATTACCAAAAAAACCTGCAAGTCCTTTTATAAGGGCTAAAGCAGTATTTCCAATGATGCTGAAATAAGTTGTTTGTATTGCAGTTTGTTCGTTATTCATTCTGTTTTTCTGTAATATCCATAAAAGCAGTATTATTAAATTTAAATGGTAATTATGAAGTCTAATGAAATTGAAATAACTATTTATTCAAAATGTGCCGTTTAACTATAGTACCCAAATCTTTCTCCGAAAACCAAATGTCTTCTGGATGAAGATGAAGAACAGGTGCCTGTTCGCATTTATTGTTACAGTACATATCCTCAACTTCGATTTTATTTTTTAACTTATATTTCTTTATATAATAATCTAAAAGTTTTCCCTTTTTCTTTCGGCAATTTACGCCATCACACCGATAAATGATGGGTTTATTATTTTTATGCTCTTCCATACTATTCTGTTTATAATTAATTTTTCTTTGGTCTTAATAGAATAACCACCAACACCAATACTACTAACGTAATAATGCCTCCATAAAGGAAACTTTGATTTGGGAATGTAGTACCCAAAAATCCTGCCAACGGATATGCAAATGCCCACCACAAATGTGAAAATGCAAAATGAGAACCATAGACTTTACCCTGTTCTTCAATAGGAACTGTTTCTCCAATAAGTGTTTCAGAAGGAATCTCTGCAAGGCTTTGTCCAAGTCCTGCTACAATCCACACTAAAAATAGCATTGAAAAATTGAGATAATTAGCAGCACTTATAGCGATACCTAATATCAGAGCACCAACAATAAGTGAGATGCGTCTTGATTTAGATTTATCAATTGCTCCAGAAACAAATGCAGCTACCATTGCTCCAATTGCGAAAGCTGCCATTATAATGCCATAATCCTTATCTGTGAGGTTCAATCCACCTTTAACCAATACAATGGTATTGACAAGAATAAGTGCACCGGCAACGGCAGAAACCAGTTCAATAAACAGCGCAAAGCGTACATATTGATTAGAAAACAAAATTTTAATCCCTTTTGAAACATCTTGCCAAGTTGTTGGTTTGATTTTACCCTCGACTTCATCTGGGATAATATCCAGCTTACTTTTAGGAAGACTCAACAATAAAATACCTGCTATAACAAATGTACCGGCATCAACAAAGAATATTTCCCTTGCACCCAACCAAATTGCCAATATACCTGCCAGTCCTGGGCCCAGAACCCCTAATAATTGATAGGTAGCCGCCGATAATCCGATAGCTTGTCTATATAATGATTTCTCAACGATTTTCGGAATTACAGAACGATAGGTAGGACTAAAAAACGCATTGAACACATTCATTAAAAAGACAAGAACATAGATTTGCCATTCTTCGGTTACAAAGGGCAGACATCCTACAATCCCCATTCTTATAAAATGCGTGATATATAGTATTTTCTTTCTGGACATTCTGTCTGCCAATACACCTGCAAAAGGCGAAAAAACAATAAATGCCGTGACCCTTAAAGTAAGAGCTGTCGCCAATATGACGGCAGCTCTTTCTTCTCCAAATTGATATGCCAAAAGCGCCAAACCGACCCACGTAAAAGCATCGCCCAATAAACTTATGGTCTGTGCTAAATAAAGTTTTGCAAATAATTTGTTGCGAAGGGCTTGGAACGGTTCTAATAATTTTGAAAGTTTCATTTATTCTCTAAATATCAATTGAGTTCAAAATTTTAATTTGTGCCTGCTAAATGGAAGGCTATTTCAATTGGGCGTAGAAATTGACCTTCCATTGCAGGACTTAAAATTATAATGTGTACTGTCCTTTTAGCCTCAAATTTACTACTACGTCTTCATTACCGGTATTTCTAAAAAACCATCCGTGTTTACCTTCATAAGGTGCTAAAAAAGTGCCCACCATATTATGGGAATTTGAAATGGTATAACTTTCAAAATAGACTTCCTTTGGCTCTACTTTTTGTTTAACCTCTCCGTGAAAATCGAAGTACAGCACTTCATTGTTGGCAGTTATCCATTCATATTTCATTGTTCCGTATTTGAGCATATTTATTTTAAATTCTATGCCTTTTCCTGCCGGTACAACCACTTTGGTTTCATCCTCACGAGTTGCTAATTGTTCTTCTGGTACGGGATTATCAGCTTCCACGGGTCGAGCGACATCGGGTCCTGATCCAGCTTTTTCGAGTTTAATCAAGGGAAGGTTAGCTGTTGATACCATCGTGCCCAAATCATTAGTTTGATTGTTTTCGGGGACATAAAGTTTACTAAATCCAAAAAGTTTACCTGCTCCTGTTGGGTCTATACCATATTCCGCTGGCAGTACTGCAACAACTAATAGAAGTGCTCCAACAACTAATGCTATGATAGTCGCCTTTATAATTTTACTTTTTTCCAATATTGGATGATTCATTTCTGACATAATTATTTTTTTTTAAGATGTAAAGTAGCCTGTTAATTGGAAGCCGAGCAGTAAAAACCCAGCAGCCATAAGAGCTGTATTTGTAATGGTTGAAAATTTCATAAAACTGCGTTGCCTTCTCCAAACGGTTATAAGGATTAACACCACCGCTAAAGCAATAAATTGTCCTATTTCTACACCTATATTGAAACCAATTAGGTTAGTAAAAAGGCCATCTTTATCAAATTTGAATTCTTGCAATTTACTGGCAAGCCCAAAACCGTGAAACAGACCGAATATCAAAACTGCTGCTTTTGTATTGGGCTGTTTGCCAAAGAAACGTTTGAAGCCACCCAAATTGTCAAATCCTTTATAAACAATGGATAGTGCAATGATAGCATCTATTAAATATGCATTTATATTTATATCGGCTAATACACCTAATAGTAATGTGGTACTATGTCCAATGGTAAAAAAGCTAACATACAATAGCACCTCTTTCGGTTTATAAAGAAAGAAAATAACGCCTACCAAAAATAGTAGATGGTCATAACCGGTAATCATATGTTTTGCTCCTATATAAAGAAAGGGGCCAAATGCTACACCACTATTTCCTAACAGAAATGTTTGCGTGTCTTCATCTACTCCGTGAGCATACGCCATTGAACCAAATGCTCCGAATAGAAACAGAATGAGAAAGGCATAAATATTTTTGATTTTCATATTTCAAGTATTTAAATCCCATTGCACATTGCTGTACAATGGGACTTTGATTATTAATGGGCGTGACCGTGGGATTTGACCTGCTGTATGCTATCTTCCCTTTGGCTCATTTCTTCTGGGCTTTGGGTTGCTTCAGTATTTTGAGTTTTTACGCTTTCGTCTTTTTTGGTTTCTCTACAAGATGCCAATAAGATTAAGCTGATGGTTGCAATAAAAAATACTTTTTTCATAATGTTTGATTTATATAGTTATTGATTCTAAATTATTCCTCTTCTTCGGAATTTCGCAATGCGGACAAAATGGAATAGGCATTCTTGGTCACAGGTTTGAAATTTTGAACATTCGCAGCTTCAGCAAAAGTTATCGCTGTATAGCCTTCCTGCTCAATTCCTTTTTTAACCTGTTCCAATTTGAATGTATAGCCACTTTCCGTTTCTTCGGTTTGAAGGATTACGAAATCTTTTCCTTCATATTGAACAATAGCTTCTGAAGGGATTGCATTTTGCTTATTTGTGCCGCTTTCTACCCAAGCCTTTACGTACATTCCCGGCAAAAGACCTTTTTCATTCTCTTTTTCTATGTGGCAATAAACTGGCGTTATACGGTCACTACCTGTTGCTTTTCCAATCAGGAAAACCTTGGCAGTACGATTGAACGTATTATCATCGGAAAGTGAAAATTTAACGGTTTGACCAATCTCCAACTTTTCCAAATCTTTTTCAAAGGCATTCAATGCCAAATGAATATCGTTTAAATCGACAATTTCAAATAGAACATCCTGTGGGGAAACAAAATCGCCAATATTTACATTGCTCGCTTTTACAAAACCTGAAATAGGGGCATAGAGATTCGCAGTTCGTGTTATATTTCCATTTTGAACAGAACTTCTACTGATTCCTGCAAGTGCAAGCCGTTGTTCGTATGCCTTCACTCTTCCTTGTGTGATTTTATAATCAGAAGAAACCTGTTGAAATGTTTTAGCAGAATTGATGTCTTCCTCTCTCAACTTTTTCTGACGGTTAAATTCCTCTTCAAGAAACTGAAGTTTGCTTAAACTCTCCAAATAGCCTTGTTGGATTTGGATAAATTCAGGATTCTCAATGGTTGCCAAGACTTGCCCTTTTTTAATTTCTTCACCAGGCAGTTTTCCTGCTGTTTTTAAATAACCTCCTAAAGGTGCAGATACCGATGCCATACTTTCAGGCTCTACGTCTATGCTGCCATTTAGTTTTATGATGTTACTTAAATTTCGCATTTCAATCGCTCCTGTTTCAATTCCAGCGAGATTGTATTGGTCCTTCGTAAAAGTGATTTGTTTGATTCCAGTTGCAACTGGTTGTTCTTCTTTTATCGAACTTTCTTCAGAAGCTTCCTTTTTTTCAGAATCGGTATTGCCACAAGCCACCAACAATAGGGTGGATAAAATGAGTAGCGAAATTTTTGTATTGAATTTAATTTTCATCTTTTTATATTTTAATTTGAAATCAATAGTTTTTATAAACCCAATAAGGCTTCAATGACTATGATAGACTGGTTATATTGATATAGTGTGTTTAAATATTCCGTTTGAATACTGTTCGCCAATGTGAGGTTTTGCAAATATTGTGTATAAGAAACATCGCCACTTTTAAAGCTCTTTTCTGAATTATCAATGATAAGTTCCGCTTGTGGCAAAGCATCATTTTGATAGTAATCTAAAGTACTTTGAAGTTTGTAATATTCTTGCAATAAATTTTGTAGTTCGCCTTCAAGCTGTGTCTTGTTTAACTCAATTTGAGATTGGACGATGTCCTCTTCAATTTTTGCTGCCTGAATTTTGGCTCGATGTCCACCAGGAAAAATTGGAATTGCAACACCTACGTGAAAGAATGAAAATCGGTCATCGTCATTAAAATTTTGGTTTGCTATACCGCTACTTTGAGCGCCAATAAATGTTTGGCTATTATAACCGAACATAATATCTGGCAACACTTTACTCCTTTCCACATTGGTTTCTCGTTTCCTTACTTCCAACTGTTGTTTTAAATAAACGTAAAACGGACTTTGCTCCACAGACTGGCTTTCAATATCTAAATCTATCTCACGACGAACCAATTCACTCTCTACGATACCAATATCATCATTCGTGTTCAAAACAACCTGAAGCTGCTTTTTGGCGATTCTCATATCGGCTTCGTTTTGCTGAAGCTTGTTCTTTATTTGCATAGACTGTGTTGCAGAGGTTACACTTTCCAGTTTTGTGGATTCGCCAGATTCATAACGCATCGAACTTGAACGGTTGAGATTACCATACAAGCTATCTTGACGCTGCAACAATTGTTTGTTCTGCATTAAAAACACATATCTTGAATAGGCAGCTTTTACATCCGCAATTAGGTCATTTTCTTCTATAACCTTTAGTTGCTCACTGCTACTAACTCTTGCTTTTGCCAGTTTGAACTGACTGGTATAAACTGTTGGGAAATTTATTCGCTGTGTAACTCCGTATTGATTATCCCTTACCGTAGGCGTATTAAATTCGCCATTTTGATACGAGAATTCTGTTCTCGGAATTGTTATAGCACCGTACTTTCCTTTTTCTTCAACCTCGATTTCGTATTGAGCAATCTTAATACGGTTATTGTTCTGAAGTGCCATTTCAATAGCCTGCTGCAAGGTAATTGTACGCTCCTGCATCTGATTTGTTTCTTGTGCTTGAAGTTGCATCGCAGGAAAAAACAGACCACCAATCACCATTAAAGTGGTAACGATTTTCTTTTTTCCTAAATTGAATTTCACTTTTCCTTCAGTAAAATAGATATACAAGACTGGTAGTACAATTAGGGTTAGTGCTGTTGCCGTAATCAATCCACCTATAACCACAGTAGCTAATGGTCGCTGTACTTCTGCTCCTGATGAATTTGATAATGCCATAGGTAAAAAACCTAAAGCAGCTACGGTAGCTGTCATTAATACAGGTCTCAATCTCACACGTGTTCCTTTAACAACACGTTCATAAATATCGGTTACACCTTCTTTATCAAGCCTATTGAATTCTGCGACCAGCACGATTCCATTTAAAACAGCCACACCAAATAAGGCAATAAATCCGATTCCGGCTGAAATACTGAAAGGTAAGTCTCTTATGATTAGTGCAAAAACACCACCTATTGCAGATAAAGGGATTGCCGTAAAAATGAGCAAACTTTGTTTCATTGAACCAAAAGTAAAAAACAACAGCACTAAAATCAGCAACAACGCTATTGGTAAAGCAATCACTAACCGTTGATTAGCCTCTTGCAAGTTCTGAAATTGACCACCATAGGTTACATAATAACCTGCTGGCATATCAACTTTTGAATTCATAATTTGCTTTATGTCTTCAATAATACTTTGTACATCCCTGTCACGCACGTTGAAGCCAACAATAATTCGACGCTTTGCATTGTCACGCTGAATTTGTACTGGTCCTGGTTCAAATGAAATGTTTGCTACCTGACTTAACGGAATTTGATTTCCCTGTGGTGTACTGACATACAAATTTTGTACATCGGTTATATCGGTTCGGTAGTTCTTGTCCAATCTCACAACGAGGTCAAATCTACGTTCCCCTTCATAAACAAGTCCTGCCGAAGTACCCGCAAAGGCAGTTTCGATAGCATTATTTACGTCCTCGATATTCATACCATATTGAGAAATCTTGTCACGGTTCATTTGAATATTAATCTGTGGTAGTCCAGTCACTTCTTCAACATACAAATCTTCAACACCTTCTACCGATTTTATTTTGCTACCCACATTACCAGCCAAATCTGAAAGAATATTGAGGTCTTCTCCATAAATTTTTATTACAACATCCTGTTTAGCACCTGTCAGAAGTTCATTAAAACGCATTTGTATGGGTTGTTGAAAACTAAAAGTAGCATTAGGGATTATTGACAGGGATTCTTTCATCTCTGCTGCCAGTTCTTCTCTTCCTTCTGCTTTTTTCCATTCCGATTTTGGGCTTAAAATAACCATCATATCTCCTGCCTCAATGGGCATAGGGTCTGTTGGAATTTCCCCTGAACCAATCTTGTTTACTACTTGCTTCACTTCATCTGGATATTCATTTAATAATATCGTCTGTGCCTTTTGAGAAACATCAATCATCTGGTCGATAGAACTTCCTACAGGTACTCGGGTTTCAACCGCAAAATCGCCTTCGTCCAATTGGGGAATAAACTCACCTCCCATATTTGCAAAAACGATTAGCGTTATAACAAATAATCCTACTGCCAATCCAAGTACCAATAATTTTGTGCGCAGGGCAGCTTCTAAAATAGGTTGATATATACGCTGAAAGAAATCCATCATTTTATCGGAAAAATTCCGCTTATGTTCCGTCTTGCGTCCAAGTGCAAGGGCAGACATCATCGGAACGTAGGTAAGTGATAAAATTAATGCCCCAAGAATAGCGAACATTACCGTTTGTGCCATTGGATGAAACATTTTTCCTGCAACACCGCTCAAAGCCAAAATAGGCACGTAAACAATTAGAATTATGATTTGTCCGAAGGCAGCGGAATTCATCATTTTTCCAGCAGAGCGTTTTACCTCGGTATCCATTTGTTCTGACGATAGCTTCTCAACGCCAGCATACTTCTTTTTACTGGTATGAATCCCAAACATTACAGATTCAACAACAATTACCGCCCCATCTACTATAAGCCCAAAATCTATGGCACCCAAACTCATTAAATTTCCGGAAACCCCAAAGAGGTTCATCATCGCGATTGCAAAAAGCATTGAGAGCGGAATAACCGAAGCAACTATCAATCCACCTCTTAAATTACCAAGAAAGAGGATTAGTACAAAAATCACTATCAAAGCACCTTCCGTAAGGTTAGTCGTTACAGTCCCGATTGCACGGTCTACCAAACCTTTCCTATCCAGATAAGGTTCAATGGTCACTCCTTCGGGCAAAGTTTCTTTAATCTGCTCAATTTTATCCTTCACATCATTGATAACGGCAGAAGAATTTGCTCCCTTTAGCATCATTACAATTCCCGTAACAACTTCGCCTTCACCATTTCGGGTAGCCGCTCCATAGCGCACACCGTGACCAAACTGTACTTTGGCAACATCCCGAACAAGTACTGGTGTGCCATTATTTACTTTAACAGCTATTTTCTCCAATTCTTGTATATTGTTAACCAAACCTTCGCTCCGAATGAAATAGGCATTAGGGCCTTTATCAATATAAGCTCCACCCGTGTTTTGATTGTTTTTTTCCAGAGCGGTAAAAATATCTTCAATAGTAACATTCATACTTTGAAGTTTATCTGGGTCTAAAGCAATTTCATATTGTTTCACCAAACCACCAAAACCACTCACTTCTGCAACACCAGGTGTTCCCAATAGCTGTCTTTTGATAATCCAGTCCTGAATAGTTCTTAATTCGGTGGCATCATATTTATCTTCATATCCTTTTTCGGTATGGATTACATATTGATAAATTTCACCCAAGCCTGTAGTAACGGGTCCCATTTCGGGTTTTCCTATGCCTTCAGGAATGTCTTTGGCAGCGAGCGTTAATCGCTCTTGAACTTGTTGCCTTGCCCAATATAAATCTACGTTTTCCTCAAAAACAATAGTTACAATGGAAAGTCCGAAACGGGAAAAGGAACGCATTTCCTTAATGCCAGGAATACTTACCATTGTTTGTTCTACTGGAAACGTAACTAACTGTTCTACTTCTTGTGCCGCTAAAGTGGGTGATATGGTAATAACCATAACTTGATTGTCTGTGATGTCTGGCACGGCATCAATGGGAAGCTTTGTTAGCGAATAAACGCCCCATCCAATTAAAGCCAGCGTAAATAGTCCGATAACAAGCTTATTGTTTATCGAAAATGCAATGATTTTGTCTAACATTATGTTTAAAATATTTTTAAGTCGTAAATACTGAAATTGAAAATACCATACAGGTCATCTATGGATTTGAATGATACAAAACCAATGATTAATTTTTAAAAAATAAATATGGTAAAATGGTAATTAAAGCAAAGCTTGCTATTACCAAGGCTTAATAAATTTGCAGATACTATTACTATGAATGTATCTGTTTAATTTAATTAAACTAAAGAGGAATTAACAGGTAGGTGGACCTCGTGAATCGAGGGATGAGAGATATGAGTTGAAATAATTATTGGGTGGATGATAGACTACTACTTTTATAGAATCTTCATCATCATATTTTATAGAAATGCTATAACGGTTAAGAAAAATAGGCGTTTTTACGTCCTTTTTAACCTTGAATTGTGAGATAATACTTTCGTGAGTTGCTAAAATTTCATTAGAAACAACTGAATGTATGTGAACTTCCAAAAATAAATCTAAAAGTCCTTTTTTGGAACTTTCTTTTTTTGGAACATCGTGATGTTGGCTGTGACTGTCACTATTGGCAACAGCCTTATGCGAGTGCCCAATTTCGTGTAAATGATGTAAATGGGGCATTACCTGATGCAAAAGCAATAGGCTGAATATGCCTAAAAAGAAAAGTGCTTTTATGTGTTTGTGTTTTTGCATCGGTTGCAAATATAGAAAAATTATAACAGCGCAACGATATTGTTTTTTACGAATAACTCTCAATTGGTTTTGTCAGCGATTTTTATAAGGGTACTTCAAGTTAAATAGTAATTTTTTTAACTGATTGGCTTTTGATTAAAACACTCTACCATCATTTTATATAGTTCAGGATGTTTCTTTTTAAGCAAGTCTGGACGCTCAAAAAAATACTCGGAAGCTACTGCAAAAAACTCTGCTTGATTTGTGCCTCCATATTTTCGGATGTCAGAATGATTATCATTTATCGCTTCCATTTCCTTATGGATTAAATTTAACCAAGGTATAACATATTGATGTTCTAATAATCGCTCTGGCACACCATCTGTTCTATCATCCAACTTATCAATAAGGTGTACGAACTCGTGTATGCCAGTATTACTTTTATCTGTTGTGTTTTTAAAGCCGTGATACAATGCTTTTTGGGAAAGAATCATTTGTTTTTCAAATCGTCCGTTCCCGACAATTCCACCAATGTTACGTGATTTATCCCTATTGCCAAATTGCATATCCTCATTAAAATTATCTGGATATAAGAGGATTCCACTTAAATTAGTGTAATGCCATTCTTTAAAACCAAAAACAGGAATTACGGCACTTGCTGCAATTAAAATTTTATCTAATTCTTCCAATTCAAACTGCACAGCATCTATATAAACCTCACTTAAAAATTGCATCATTTTTTGTTGAAAAACAAGTTGCTTAACTTTTGAAAGATTTCTATAATAAATTACATTTTCCATTAATAATTTGTGCCAATGCTCTGGAAAAGGCTGAATACTCTGCCGTTTCGCTTTTCTATAAAAATGAACAGCAAACAGCAGAACTACAACCAAAATTAAGATATAAACCATTTTAAAGCGAAAAGATTAATCTACAGCTTCCGCTTTAAAGCCTACTTTTTGCAATGTAGCCTTTACATCTTCTTCCGTAGCACCATCGCTTTTAATGGTTAGAATTTTATCTGGATTAGTGGTATCCACTTCCCAACTTTCAACACCTTCCTGTTTATCTAAAAAAGGGGTTACTTTCGAGATGCATCCTCCACAATTGATATTTGTTTTAAATTTTAAAGTTTTCATAATATTTGAATTTATAGTTAATATTAAAGTTTTACTCGTTTAAGTCTTAAACTATTGGCAACAACCGATACGCTACTGAAAGCCATTGCTGCACCTGCAATCATTGGGTCTAATAAAAAGCCATTTATTGGATACAAAACGCCTGCCGCAATAGGTATTCCGATGATGTTATAAATAAACGCCCAAAACAGGTTCTGACGAATGCCCAATACGGTTCTTTTTGACAGTTCCAATGCTTTTGGGATGGATTGCAAATCTGACGTTATCAATGTCATTTTTGCGACATCCATTGCAATATCAGACCCTTTGCCCATTGCAATACTTACATTGGCTTGTGCCAAAGCGTGTGAGTCATTGATGCCATCGCCAACCATAGCTACTATTTTTCCATCAGCCTGTAACTTTTCAACAAAAGCTGCTTTGTCTGAAGGCATTACTTCGCCTTGGTAATTTGTTATTCCCACTTGTTTAGCGACAGCAGATGCGGTTTTATTATTATCTCCTGTAAGCATATAGACTTCAATACCTCTTTCTTGAAGCGTCTCTATAGCCTTTTTTGAAGTTTCTTTAATCTTGTCTGCAATGGCAAGTATTGCCAACACTTGTTTTTCATTTCCGAAGAAAATTACCGTCTTTGCTTGCTCTTCTAAACCTTCCGCTGTTTTCATTAAAGAAGCGTCGATTTGAATATTTTTCTCAAGCATTAACTTATGGTTACCCACAAAATATTTTGACCCATTTTCTGTTTGGGCTTTTACACCTTTTCCAGTAATACTTTCAAAGGAATCAATTTCAGCTTGTTCAATATTTTCCTCTTTCAAAAGTTTTACCACTGCTTCTGCCAAAGGATGTTCTGATTGTGCTTCAATAGCCAAAAGAATTTGCTTGAATTCGTTTTGATTTTCAAGCTTATCCTTCCAGAGTATATCAGTTACCAATGGTTTTCCTTCGGTAATGGTTCCAGTTTTATCAAGAATGACGGCATTCACTTTATAACCGAGTTCCAAACTTTCGGCATCTTTAATCAGGATATTGTTTTCTGCTCCTTTGCCAATCCCCACCATTATGGCGGTTGGTGTTGCCAATCCTAATGCACAAGGACAAGCGATAACCAATACTGCTACAGATGTCAACAAGGCTTGTGAAAATGCATTATCGCCACCGACAAACATCCAAACGATGAACGTAACGATAGATATCCCCAATACGATGGGAACAAAAATTCCCGCAATCTTATCGACCAATTTTTGCACAGGTGCTTTGCTTCCCTGTGCTTCCTGAACCATTTTTATGATTTGGGAAAGCAGGGTTTCGCCGCCTACCTTTTCTGCTCTGAATTGAAAACTTCCTTTTTGATTGACGGTACCGGCAAATACTTTTTCCGATTTGGATTTTTGGACCGGGACCGGTTCGCCCGTAATCATACTTTCATCTACATACGAACTGCCTTTTGATACTTCACCATCAACTGGGATTTTTTCTCCAGGACGTACCAAGATAGTTTGACCCACTTGGACTTCGGAAATCTGGATTTCCTTTTCTTCGCCATTTTCTATTACCTTCAACGTTTTGGGCTGCAATCCAATCAGTTTTTTAATCGCTGAAGAAGTGTTCGATTTTGCCTTTTCTTCCAAGAGTTTCCCCAAGGAAATAAAGGTTATAATGACAGTAGCCGCCTCATAATAGACGTGAGGCTCGATACCACGGCTCAACCAAAATTCAGGAAAAAAGGTATTGAATATACTAAAAAGGAAAGCAATTCCGGTACTCAAGGCCACCAAGGTATCCATATTCGCCTTACCGTGTTTGGCTTGCTTGAAGGCATTGATGAAAAAACTGCGCCCAAACCAAAAAAGAATTGGAAAGGCCAATACCAATGAAATCCATTTGCCTGGTTCCCATTGCATATAGAACATTCCCAACACAAAAATGGGTAGCGTAAGTATCGCCGACCAGATGGTTCGGTTTTTTATGTCTTGATAGTGCTTTTGCTGTAGTTCTTGTTGTACTTCCGAAGGATTCTCCGCATCAATGATAATATCATAACCCACTTCGCGAAGTGCATTTTGAAGTTGATTAGGACTCAACTCTTTGTCGTACTCTACAAGAACAGAACTATTGGCAAAATTTACGCTTGCATCAAAAACGCCTTCCGTATGTTTTAATACAGATTCAACGCTTGCTGCACACGATGCGCAGGTCATTCCTGTAACCGGGAATGATTCTTTTATTCCTTGTTTATGGCTCTTTTCTTTGGTTTCAAATATGTTAATTGTCTCCATAATCCTATTCTGATTTGACATTTACAAAATTCAGAAAATAGCCTGAAGAACTTGTTATGGAATATGCCGAAAAAGTTGTAGAATTAGTTTATTCACCTTTATTATTTTTTAATCCTATATCCTTTTATTTGAATCACTTCTTCTATTTCATTGACGCTTGTTTTTGTGCTATCAAATTTAATTTCAGAAGTCCCTTTTATGTAAGAAGTATTGATTTCTAGAATTCCATCTAATTTTTTCACTGAATAATTGATATTTTCTTCACAACCAGTACATACCATCCCTTCAATAGAAAGCTTTATAGATTGAATATCTGTTTGGTTTACAATTACAGCATCGTTTCCTATTGATTTGTGAAACAATTGAGGATAATATGAAACCAATGTCATTACAGCCACAAACGCAGCAACCAACCACACATAGAATTTTGATTTAAAAAATGATGGTTTATCAGTTTCACAGTTGCTGCAATCAACCTTCTTCTTTTTATAAACTTGATAAAAAGCAAAGCCCAAGGACAAAAAAGCAATTGCCAACAAATAAGGTTTTAAAGCGATGAGCCAGGAGAAATACACTGAGCTACCACTAATACCTGCGACACCTGTCAGCAATAGTGGTCCCCAACAGCAAAGCTTTAGGGAAACTGCTGAAAATACAGCAGTCCCCATAGATGCTTTTTTGTTAAATTGAACTATTCCCATCTCTAACAGCTTCCTATTCCTGCATTGGTCAAATAATCTTTTGTTATTGCGATGTTTGTACAGCAGTCTAATAGTTTTCCATTAACAGCAATTGCAGGAACTCTTTTAACTCCATATTCCTTCATTTTTGAAATACAGATTTTACTTTCGCATTGCTCGGATAGATTATGAAGTGTGATTTCGCAGTCTTTTCCTGCTGTCTCCTTTACTAATTGTACCACAGGCTCGCATACCGGGCAACCTGCTGTAAAAATCTCAATTTGTCGTTTCATCTTATGTTATGTTTAAATTAATAATGGAACAAAGATGAGAACGTTAGGTAGGGGGTCACCAAACTTTTTTTAACCTTTTTTTTCGTTGTAGTTTTTTAATCGAGTTTCAATGGCTTGAATTTCTTTTAACTTGTTAGTTAAATCGGATAATTCTAAGTTTGGGAATTCACTTTTTAAATATTCAATTTTATCTTCATTGCCACAATTGCCTGGGCAAGAGTCCACGGCCTTTACAATTCCAATAGCAAGTGCTTTTCGATAGACTTCATCCAGCAGTAAGTAATGTGCTTTTTGAATCCCCTTATCAATGGATTTGAACTGTATGTTTATTTGTTCGGGGTCCTTTCCTTCATCAAGCATTTTAACAATGCCGTTTAATTGACCACTCAAAGTTTTTAATCTGGATTTAATATCCAAGATTAAATCAGTAGGTAATTTGTACTGTTCTCCTTTCATAACTCAAACTTAACTCGCGCAGCAACTTAATTTGGAAACATCTTTCCCAAAGGTAATCGCTGCCAGTTTAACAGATTCTCCTAAAGTTAAATATGGATAAAAGCTTTCTGCTAAATCTTTTACAGTGATTCCAAATTTAATAGCCATACTCAATTGTTGTATCAGTTCACCACCTTCAGGTGCAACTACTCTTGCGCCTATTAATTTATCGGTTTCAGTGTTGCGTATCAGTTTTATGAACCCTCTGGTATCTTGAGCTGCCAAGGCTCTTGGAACGTGAATTAAATCAAGTTTACTGACTTCAAAAGGAATTTCCTTTTTTTCTGCTTCAATTTCATCTATACCTGCTCCTGCGATTTGAGGGTCTGTAAATACTACCCAAGGTAATGATGAATAATCAATACTTGTTTTTGTTGATGAAAACGCATTGTGCACTGCTGTACTACCTTCGGTTGCTGCTGTATAAACAAATGCCGGTGTAATGGTGACATCTCCTGCTGCATAAATATTGGAAATATTGGTTTCCATTTTTTCATTTACAATAATATGGCCGCTTACTGTTAACTTTAGGCCGATATTCTCAAGCCCTAATTTAGAGGTGTTAGGCTTCGTCCCTGTAGCCACCACAATATGTCCTTTTTCAACAATTTGAGTTGTGGAACCATCAGGACAATTACAATGAATAATTGTATCGTTACCTTTCTTTTCAAATTTAAACGCTCTAAAGTTTGGAAGGATTTCAATCCCTTCACTTTTCATTTGTTCTACCAAAACATCTGTAATATCTTTTGTTTGACTGCGTAATGGCCTGTCGGTAAATTCAATGATACGTACTTTTACACCCAATCTGTTGTAAGCCATCGCAATTTCCAAACCAATATAACCAGCTCCCATAATGGTCAAACTTTCAGGTTTTTCCTCTAAATCGAACAAGGTCACATTGGTTAAATAACCAACCTCATTCAGTCCTTCAATATTTGGAATATTGGTAGTTGCTCCTGTTGCCATTAGAATGTTGGTTGCTGTGTAGGTGTCTTTTCCATCCACAAGGATTGTTTTATTATCAACAAGTTCAGCCCAACCTGTACGCATTATCAGGTTTTCAAAATCACTTACCACATCCATATATTTTTGTTGCTGAAGTGAAGCAACCAATGCTTTTTTATCTTTTATGGTTTGTGTAAAATCAATGTCTGCTCCTTTAGGTTTTATACCCTTAAAATTGGAATGCGTAGCGAGACGTACCGTTTCGGCAGCCCGAATAAGGTTTTTAGACGGTACACAACCCACATTTACGCAAGTGCCACCAAAATCTAATCCTGCATTTACCATAAGTGTTGTGAGCCCTAAACCTTCAGCTTTAATGGCTGCTGAAAATGCAGCTGAACCACCACCAATAATTATTAAATCGAATTGATTTTGGCCTTTGGAATTTACAGCGGAAACCTCTTCCTCGTCGACATTATTTACAACCGAATAATCACCAACGCTGTTTATAGCATCTATTACATTTGCCTTACTCATCTTATCAGCATCAAAATTAAATTCGCCTTTTCCGGTTTCGTGGTTAACTGTGGAACTTAAAACTCCTTCAGTTGCGTTCATATCCTTTTCGATATGTGTTGCACAACCTTCACAGGTCATACCCTCAATTTCCAATGTAATGGTTTCTCTATTTTGAGGCATTTTGATTTTCATTTTAGCTGTATTTTTCATTGAAATCGGTACTGTTTACTTATTAAAAATTAGACCTTCCCTTTAATTACTTCTTAATTACTTCGGCCTTAAACCCTTTCTTTTCTATGATAAGTTTTAGGGCTTTGATACTTGTTTTTGAACCATCAAACTCAATAACAGCAATATCTCCAGGGTATTCAACCGAATGTTCCAAAACACCATCTACTTCCTTTAATGCATTATAAATAGCATTGGAACAACCAGCACAAGTAATGCCTGTAATTTTAAATTTCACCGTGGTTGCATTGTGTTTCTTTGAAGCTACTTCCACAACTTGATTTGTAACCTCCTTGCTTTGTGATTTGGCCTGAAAAGAAAACAGCATTAAAGCCAAAATAGGCACTATTGATAGTTTTTTCATAATGGGTAATTTTGCGTTTATTTATCTTTTATAACTTTGTATCCTGTTGAATTAATTGCCTTTTCAATAGCTACTTTAGAGGTTTTAGACTTATCAAACTCTACGATGGCATTTCCCTTTTCATACGAAGGGGTTACATTTATAATACCGTCCAATTCATTTACAGCGTGTTTTATGCTTTCTTCACAGCCAGCACAAGTCATTCCTTGAACATTAAAGTTTACAGTTTGAATATTTGATTGGTTTACAATGACCACTTCTTTTTTATTATCCGGATAAAAAATGGATGAATAATATGGAAATGCCAGCATTATAATTGCAAATGCTGTTACTATTCCCAAAAAGGTTTTTGACTGTATAAATTTTGATTTTCCTTCCTTACCGGCAGGCAGGTCGTCCGTATCGCATTCACAATCGATTTCTTTTTGAGGTTTTAGTTTTTGATACCAAGCAAAGCCGAGCACTAAAATTGTTAGCCCGATTAGATAAGGTCTAAAAGGCTCAAGCCAAGAAAATGTTGAGGCAATTCCACTTGTTCCCGCGATTAAAGCCAAAACGGGTGTAATACAACATAAAGAGGCTGTAATTGCAGTTAACAAACCTGCACCAATTAATTTGTTTTCACTTTTCATATCGTTTCTAAAACTTTGTTTTTATCGAGTATTTCAAAAAACGGATTTAATAATGTTGAATATTCAGGGGTTAGTGAGTAAAAAATCGTTTGAGCATCTCTTTCGGTTTCCAATAGATTTCGGTCTTTCATTTTCCTTAAATGTTGCGAAATAGCAGAAATATTCATTTCGAGAATATCACTTAAGTCGCAAACGCAAAGTCGTTTCTCCTCAAAGAGTAGGTAAAGAATTTTTAGCCGAACATTATTTCCGACTAAAGAAAGTCCATTTGCCAAATAGTCAAACGATTCATTTAATTCTGAAACTGTCTTTTTACAATGGTTTATCTGTTCAATATCTGCCTGTTGTCTTATGCAAGAATTATTTTTCATAAGGCAAAGTTACAATTATTTCTTATTTAAGCAAATACTTAAATACAAAAAAGAATGATATGTAAATTTTGATCATTATGTTCCTTTTGTTCTGATTTGTGTTTTGCAAAAACTAAAACTGCCGAATTGTACATCTGTTCTTTTAGCTTGTAGGTGAGGGTATTGCTGGCTTTACAGTTAATTGTCTTTTAAAACTACAAAACAGAAAATTCTGTATGGTGTTGAATGGTGTTGTGTGGTCCTCTGATACACAGCGAATTTTGTCAAATCCTTTTTTTAATTCCGATGTTAATTCCTCTTCATTGTATTGTTTTATTTCAAGTCCGCTACATTTTTTTGGTCCGTTTTGTGAAAAGGTTCCTATTATTAAATAACCTCTTACAAATTTTGTCGCTATGTTAGTATATTTTTTAATCTGATCATCTGTTGTAAGAAAATGAAAAGTTGCTCTGTCGTGCCAAACATCGAAAGATGTATCTGGTTCAAATTCGGCAATGTCGCTTACAATCCAATTTACTTTACTTGCCTTTTCTCCCAGTCTTTTTTTAGCTTTCGCAATTGCTTTTTCTGAAATATCAAGTACAGTAATGTTATTATACCCTTCCTTGAGTAAATAGTCAACAAGTTTACTGTCGCCACCACCAATGTCTATAATTTTTGCCTTTTTATTTAGTTTGAACGAACGTATAAACTTCAGTGAAGTTTTTGGTATTTCTTGCGTCCAACTTACCTGGTCTGGATTTTTAGTTTCGTAAACTGTTTCCCAATGTTTCTTTCTGTCCAATTTCATTTTGATATCTAAATTCGGTTCATTGGTAAATCAATATATCATCTATTGATTTAAATATCCCTTTAATTGTGGTAAACACACCTTAAATCTCATCCAAGGATTTTCGGTTTTTGTCTACAGATTTCTTGAACTGCGTAGGTGTCATTCCGGTTACTTTTTTGAATTGATTGCTTAAGTACGCAACGCTACTATAATGTAGTTGAAAAGCTATCTCGCTTAATGTCAATTCGTCGTAGACAATGAGTTCTTTTACACGTTCAATTTTTTGGTTGATGATGTATTGCTCGAACGTGATGCTTTCGACAGACGAGAATAGGGAACTTAAATATTTATAATCCAAGTTAAGTTCGCCAGTAACAATATCTGCCCATTTTAATTCGGTCTTTTCATTAGAATAATGTATCTTCTCAATTACCAAATTCTTCATTTGCTCGATAAGCTGGCTTTTACGGTCGTCAATCAAACTAAATCCTGCATTTTGTAGCTTTTTTGACAAAGATTTTTTTTCGAATTCATTGAGTGTCGAAACCAATTCTACCTCTCCTAACTTGACAGCTTTGTAATCAATGTTCAATACCACCAAAATTTCGGAAACTGCCGATATACATCTCGGACAGACCATATTTTTTATGTGGATAATTGAACTCATTTTTTTTAAAATAGATTTACTCCTGCTTTTGAAAGTGAATAATAATATGCTGCTATAGCGGCTATTATAAATATGGCAATAATAGCCAAGATGCCAATAATTTTATCCTTTCTAGAAACATCATTTTTAGACTGTCGCTTGTTCTTTTTTGCTTTTCTTCTATTTCTTCTACTTTCACTCATTGCCCTCTTGCTATTACTTGATTTTTCTTTTCTTAGCTTCTACAACTAATTTTATAAAACCATATCCCTCAATATAGCATGGTAAGATGCTCAATCCAATTTTAAAACTGTTTGGGCAAACTGCACATCTATTGTTTTGTCCAATCCCGGTATTACCTTGTCCAAACCTGTATCCGAGACCAAAATTTGCCCATGTGCGCTTATTACGCATGACATTGAAGAACTAAAATAGATATGGGTAACGGTGGCTTTTAAACTGGTATTATAAGTGCTGTTATTGTAGGTAATTGAGACCAGCCAATTAAAATTTATAGGATCATGTTCTTTTGATAAAAAATCCGTAGAGGGAATAGATCCTGAAAAACGTAAAATAAGCGGTTCCTCTTCCTCATTTAAATTGGTCATTATTTCAGGGTTATCTGTGGATAAGGTTTTCAAATCAAGAGTACCATTCAACTCTTTGCTACCATAATCCAAATACAAAGCGAGTTTATGACTTTCTGCTTTTAAAGGTTTGTCCCGTAACATGGCCATCATTTGAATATGTCCATTTTCGTTCCTGTAAATATTTTGGGCACTGACCGTATAATAGTTAATGAATAGAGCAAATAACAGGGTTAAAATAAAATCTGCTATTCTTGACTTGTTTTTGAGTGCATTAATCATATGTCTAGGGGTGTTTATAATAGTTAGTTTTCCCTTATTTTCTTTTTAATTATTTTTCTAATGGTCGGTGATGACGTATACCATAGCAAGAATCCACTCAAGACAGTAATTAAGCCCAAAAGTGAAAATGCTCTTAAAACAATGGTGTTGAAATTATCTCGTCCTTCATAGTCCATAGTATGCGTCATCCATAAAAAATCGAACCAACGCCAATCTCGATGACGTACTGTTTGAAAAGCTCCATTTTCAATCGCCACATAAGCCTTAAGATTTTCATCGGTTTTATATGAAATCTCATAAGCTGGTAAAGGTCTACCCCTATACTCGTGATGATTGCCTACGGATTCAATTCTCTGTATTTTGTCAAACTCTAAATCCGACAACATATAGCGTTCAGCTACCTTAATTGCTTCCTGTTTGGTGATTCCTTTCTTTTTAGCTCCTGAAACAGCGTTGTACAGATGCTCTTCATTTATCCAATAATAAGGTTTGTCATCAATTTCTAATAACTCTAAAGATTTTACATTCAACTCATTTTCCAACTCAGATAAACCAATCAAGTTCTTAAATGTAGCTTGTTCAGGAACGTCTTTTTTGAAATGGTCACCGTGAATCTCATCAATGTCTGTCCAACTGAAATATAGACCACTAATAGTCCACATTAAGAATTGAATGCCGATGAAAAGGCCTAAATACCTATGTGTTTTTCTAATTTTTAGTGCTGTATGCCTATTTACCATATTACTGATTTACCTTAAAGTGGAATTTTATAGAGACCTTCTCCCAACTCAATGAAATTGCACCTTCATTGTCATTAATCTTGTTCACTTGATATTCCAAGTGTTCGGTAACTTCATCTGAAATGATGGGTTTAACTTTGAAGCGCAAAACATCATCCTTCTCCTCATACTCGTCCTTGCCGTGTTGGTCCCAATTTGAATTAAAAATTATGGTCCATTCGTCTTTTGATGGAATAGTAAAAAACCCATATTTACCGGCAGGTAACATTTTACCATCAATAATTAAATCCTTGTTAGTTTCTATCCAGGTAGCCATATGTGCACCAGCTTGCCACAACTGGTCATAAGCCAACAACCCACCAAAAATGATTCTATTTCTTACGCCTGGCGACGAATAATCTATATGAATATGGGCATCGCCTATCATCGCCATCGTTGATGTATGTGGGCTCAAAGGTTTCTTTTTATCTGGTTGTGCAGAAGTTTCTGAAGCTTTTTCCTCAACAACTACCTCTTTGTCTTCTTTCACTTCTTGCTTGCAAGAGACAATAAGAAAACCGATTAGTAATACAGAAAGGTGGATATATTTTTTCATTAAATTTTATTTTGCATTTCTTGACGAAGAATGTGTTTTAATAATTTTCCATTTACCTTCCATCTTTTTCAAGATTGATGTTGCTACTCCTTTTTTCTTTATCGTTCTACTTTCGCCTTTTTCATCTGGGTTTAGTACGATAGTGTAGATGTAAGTTTCAGTAGTAAAAGCATAGGGCAAATCTACTTCCGCATCAATTTCATAATCTGAAAATTCAAATTTCTTAAAATGCCCTAATTCTGGTCCTAAATGATGTTCTATGTAGTTTGCATAGGTACCCTCTATACCACCTGATTCAAATACTTCGGAATCCTTGGCAAATAACTCGAACGTACCTTCTGTCGTTAGGTTTTGCAGGGCATCTTTGTATGATTTCATTACTTTTAGAACAGCTTCTTTCTCTGTTCCTGAATCTGCGTTTTGGCTAAACAGTTGCCCTGAGGCAAACATAAATAGCATTAGGATTGTTGTTAGTTTTAGTGTTTTCATAATTTTAGTTTTATAATGTTTTATTTATTGACGTGTATTCTATTTATGTTGGCTATACCAAATACGAGTACCAAAAAGCTTAAAAAAACTTCCATTATCACTAAAAGTTTTCCCGAAATAGTTAATGGTACTACATCACCAAACCCAACCGATGAAAAAGTAATTAAGCTGAAATATATAAACTCGAAAAATTGAGGTATAAATGATCTGTTGAGTGATGTAGTTGATTTAAAATTTTCCGAACTTAAAATATATAATGCTTGGTAGTCTGCTGAAAACGAAAGAACAATCAAAATAATTAACACAGCAAATAATGTTAGAACGTGTGTAAGCTGATGACTTTCGCCTATTATTTTACTTAGCTGTATAAAAGTGAGCCTGACAATAAAAACCGTTTTTACCAAAGCCATACCAACAATTATAAGCGCAAGAAACTGGTTATCAGAATCTAAATCTGCCCATAAAGTATAGCTTAATGATAGTGCAATGACTACACTTGCAGTAAGCAATACCTTTTTTAATAGTTGTTTGTAAAACCCTGTACTTCCAGGTTTTTCTATTTTGCTTTCTTGAACCATCTTAAATTTATTTGCTTAACTAAATAATTGAAGTGCCAATGCACCACTAACTATTATAATAAGTATTGTATAGACTATATAATTAATCCATTTATTAGCAACCGATTTTTCAGTTGTGTGTTTGCAACCATCTTTGCAACAATCTTTCATCGTTTTTTTAAATCAAATTTTTATTTCTTCTTTAAATAGCACTTGATTATGAGAGTTAGGCTCTATCCATCAATCAAAAAATAGGCCTCCCTCCCATAATCAAGCACTTTTTTATAAGCCTCTCTTTTTCATTTTCCATTATCACCTGACTAAGGAAGAGAAGAGCTATTAATCAATTATTAGGGAGAATTTAGTTCCCTTCCTTCTTCAGGCTGCTATTAATTATATCAAATCTTGCTTTTTAAAATTCGTTGTGCCTGACAAGGGAAGGAGTTAACACTAACCATCAACATTTTTTTCCTTCCCGTGACAGGACTTAATGACTATTAATATTTCCTTAAGACTGAAACCGTTCTGTTAACTAATAAACCAGAAAGATTCCAAAACTTAAGGAAGGGGATTATCTAATTAATAGTCTTTTTTACTTTACCACATTTAAGCATCTTACTGCCATAATATGGGTTTCTCACTTGGTCACTGCTACTCAACCAAGAGCTACCACCATCATACATTGGGCAAAACTGCTCGTACAGCGTGTTTTTTGTACCTGTAATTGCTATCAAATCTGACATATCCTTACTTAAGGTTTTAAAATGCTCTCTTTGATGGCCCATATCACTTTTTGCAATATGTTCGGCGTGCTCTGTGGCATCTTCAATTATGTCAGCTAATTCTTTTTGTTCTTCTGCCGTATACTTTGAAGCATCAAAGGCTTTTAGTGAAGCGGCCAATTTAGAGCCTTCTTGGGCTGCCTTTTTGGTATCATCTGCAACCAAGGCATCCTTTAGGTTGAAGTAATCATTTAATATTGCTTCAGCCTTTGTATCACTATTCATATTCATCATTTTACTATGGTCCATTTTACTATGGTCCATTTTCATTTTTTCCTTTTCCTGTGCATTGGTAAAAGAAACTGCTAACAATAGCATTGTTGCGATACTCATTTTTAAATTTTTCATTTTTATTGTTTTTAATTGTTATTGTTTATATACTATCTTTTAATTGTTCTATCCAACGGATTAGTTCCTGTTTTTCAGCTTCAGAAAAGCTTGCGTCTTTATGAATCAAAGTGTAAGAATATAAAGGCATTTCGTCACTTTCAATCTGTTTGATGATTGACCTTAACTTGCTCTTTTTTCTTCTGTTTGATAACGAATCCCATTCATTAAAATTCAATTCAGCCTTGCCTTCTTTTATATGGTCTTCCAGAAACCAAGCAACAGGCTGAACTTTGTTATACCAAGGGTATTGCGTATTATTGCTGTGACAATCATAGCAGGATACCTGTAACTTTTTTTGAATATTCTCTGGCACATTATTGACCAACATAAAATCGGTGGAAGGAACAGAATCACTTTGGTTGCGCGTTGTGGGCATAAATTGAATCCCCACAAACGCTACCAATAACACAATCGCTATGATTTTCACAATCTTCATTTAATTAATCTCCTTTTGGACTTTCCCACAGGTCAACATCTTACTTCCGTAATAAGGATTCTTAACATCCTTGCTCATACTTAACCAAGCACTACCTTCATCATACATTGGGCAGAATTGTTGGTACAAGGTGTTTTCTGTTCCGGTAATGGCAACCATATCTGTTACATCCTTACTTAAAATTTTAAAGTGCTCTCGTTGGTGGGCTATATCACTTTCTGAAATATGTTCTGCGTGTTCCACCGCATCCTCAACAATGTCCTTTAAATCTGATTGCTGGGCATCCGTATATTTTGAAATGTCAAGCTTGCCTAAAGATGTTGCGAGGATTGCTCCCAACTCTTTGGCTTTGGCATTATCATCTGCTACCAAGGCATCTTTTAAGTTGAAATAGTCATTTAAGACTGCTTGAGAATCTCCATCTCCATTCATTGCCATTTCCATATCCTCACCATCGTGGTTCATTTTTGAATGGTCATCATCAGCACTCGTTTCAGAATGGGTAGTGTTCTCTGTTTTCGCATCTTTACAAGACACCGCTGTTAAGGTTATAAATGCTATTGCAACTGTACCTAATGTTAATTTTAATTGTTTCATCTTCTCTATTGTTTTTAAGTGTTTTACTTGATTTAATTTTCTTTTTTTAATATTAATTTCTTACTTAGACTAAAAATAATTATTGGCAATATTGTGAATTGAAGAACTGGCGAAACGCCTGCTTTTACTATTGGGATTAAGGGCATAGATTCGGCATACAACCAATCCTCTCTGTTAATATGCCAGATTTCTACAAGTGTTGAACTTAATGCTCCTACAAGCATTAGCAAAAGAACATTTGAAAAACTAAGTTTTTCAATCCAATACACATTTCTAAGTACCAGGCTAAAGACAAAGAAAAGTAACAGAAGGGTCAACATATCGGTTATTGAAGCCAATGTACAAAGCGAGATATGACTGAAATCATACTTAAATCCTTGATATAATGGCCCGTGAGCCAACTCCCAAATAAGGTTTAAAGCAAAACCTACTAAAGCTATGGTTGTAATCATCCGTTTGTAGTTTGACGTATCGGCAACTTTTTTATAAAAATGGATATATAAAATACTTACCAATACAAGTGAAAATATTGGGATAATTAATATTCCTGGACTTAGTGCTAACATTTATTATATACCTTTATGTTACTATGCATTTCTGTTTATTATTACCTATAACCCTATAATTATAGCTTTTCAATTACGTTATCCAGTTTAGAGGATATTTCATTGGCAATTTCATTTAGCTTTTCGTTTTCTACTGCCTGCATTGAAGCCATTGGATTTACGGCTGCAACTTCAATGACGCCAGCTTCAATTTCCTGGACTATAACATTACAAGGCAGCATTGTTCCAATTTTATCTTCTGCAAGCAAAGCTCTATGAGCATAGGGCGGGTTACACGCTCCTAAAATTCTATACTTCTTGAAATCGACATCCAGTTTCTTTTTTAATGTTTCCTCGATATCAATCTCTGTTAGGATACCAAAGCCTTCTTCTTTTAATTCTTGTGTGACTCTATCAATAACCTCTTCAAAAGTTCCATTAATGGTTTTGTTGAAATAATAGTTCATATTTTTATTTTTTAGAATTAATGACTCGTTTTCTTTCTTCATATTCTTCCTTGGTGATTTCACCATTGGCATACCGTCTGCCCAAAATTTCCTCAGGACTTTCTTTCTTGAGTATTTTGCTTCCGTTTTTTCCAGCATATAGGATAATCCCCAAGACAATTACTCCTAATACTATAATCCACGTATACATCATAACTTTATCTTTTAATTATTAAAATCTGGCTGTTAATCCACCGCCCCAACCATATCGGTTATTATAATTTCCTTGTATTGAAAAATTTCTTGAAAGGATATATGAAGCTCCTACCAACCATTGGGTCTCACTTTCATAAGAATTGTTGTTTTCCAAATCGTTTACCCAGCCAAAATCAATTCTGTATTCATATTCTCCCTCTAAAAAAACTCTTGGGAAAATCAATAACTCTCTGTCCAGACGTATTCTTGGGCGTAATTGGTGGTCTATACTCACATCTACATTAAATCGGTAAGGTGTAAAGTATTTAACCCCAACCAGTCCAACGGTATTGAACTCATCGTACGAATTCGGAATTTCAGTTTCGGTATTTACTCCTACATAAACACGTACCCAATCATTGAGGTACCTATTGTAATTTACTTCCGCTTCAAGGTTTTGGTCGTAGTCCAACTCTGCTCTCAAACCAAATTCATTGCGGATATTACTTGTTGTTAGAAAAAGTTCTGAAAAATTAGAACCTAATCGAGCCATTCCCCAGGAATAATAGTGGTCAGTCTCATCAATTAGTTTTTGAACTGGATAATCTGCCATTCTTTTGTCTCTTGGTGTGTCATAACTAAATACGCGTGCCATACCACCCATCATATGATACAGTACGTGACAGTGAAAGAACCAATCGCCATACTCTTCGTTATAAAATTCGATTACAACTTTCTGCATCGGCGGCACATTAACGGTATGCTTTAATGGGGAACGTTTTCCATTTTCGTTAATCACCCTAAAGTAATGCCCGTGAAGGTGCATTGGGTGGTGCATCATTGTCAGGTTATTGAGGGTAATTCTTGTTACCTCTCCCCCTTTGATTTTTATTTTATCCGTTTCCGATAAGGGTACACCGTTCATACTCCAGACGTAACGCTGCATATTTCCAGTTAGGTTCAATAAAATGTCATTTACTGGTAAATCTGCTTTATATGTGGTGTTTTCTTTTGCCTTTAAAAAATCATAGTTGAAATAGGTCTTTCGGGTGTTGTAATCAAACGAAGAAGTGTCCTTTTGCATCATTTGATCATTATGGTTCATATGCTCATCCATATTCATTTTATCATTCATTGCGCCATCCTTCATAGACATATTATCGTTCATATTCATTTGCCCATCTTTCATATCCATCTTCATCCCGTACTTCTGCATCAAAACTTCGGGTGTGTTTTTCTTTTTGTTGCCTACCATAGAAGGAGCTCCCATTTTCATATCCATTTTAGCCATTTGCTTCATCATTTCCACTTTATCTGGTCTGTCAATTCTTTCTGCGGGATAAAGTGTTCCTTGTCCTATACGTAAAGAGGTATCACCAGAGCCATCCTGTGCCGTGGCAGTAATTTCTACTGTACCTTCTGGAATGGTGACAATTACATCGTAGGTTTCAGCAATACCGAAAAGGAAGCGACTTTTTGATATAGGTTCCACATCAATACCGTCACTTGAAACAATCATTGGGTTACCTCCTCCGAAATCCATCCAATAATAGGTAGATGCCGATGCATTGATAAAACGAAGCCTTACTTTTTCACCTGGTAGAAATTCTGGATAGTCTGCTTGTTTTTTACCATTTGTTAAAAATGCAGGGTAGTAGATATCTGCAATATCTGCACCTTCCATACGGTCTCGCCAAAATTTGAACTGTGCTCCCAGAGCACCTTCTTTAATTACCCTACTCAACGGTACTGCTGTACCCTTTTTAACTTGATACCACTCGTTACCCCTCTTTAAGTTACGTAGTACATTCATTGGTTTTTCATTAGTCCAATCAGACAATACCACTACCAAATCTTTATCATAATCCAATGTTTTTTCTTTAGGCTGAATGATTATGGAACCATACACACCCTTTTGCTCTTGTAACATTGTGTGTGAATGATACCAATAAGTTCCAGACTGATTGATTGGAATTCTGTATTGGAATGTCCCCCCTGGTTCAATAGGTGGTGTTGTTAAATATGGAACACCGTCATAGAAATTTGGAAGTATTAATCCGTGCCAATGGACTGATGTTTCCTCATCCATTTTATTAGTCACATTGATTATGGCAAGGTCTCCCTCGGTAAATTCCAAGACTGGACCAGGAATTTGGCCGTTTATGGTCATTGCCTTGGACGTTACGCCTCCAAGGGTCATCTCCCTTTGTTCAAGGGTAAGGTTATACTCTTTGACGGGTCGTCCTTCTTCTTTCCTGTCATCACTATTTGTGCCGACTTGGGAGAATACTAATGAAGTTAAGAATAAGAGTAATATTGTGTTAAAAGTTTTCACTGTCATTATTATTTTTTAAGAATTTATAGAAATCTCTTTGAGAGTTCCTATTTAATTTCCTTTGTAATTTCGCCACAAGTAAGCATTGACTGTCCATAATATGGGTTTTTTACTTCTTTGGAAATACTTAACCAATCTGCACCTTTATTGTTATTTGCCATGGGGCAATGCATAACATATAATGCCTCGTCGTTGGTGTTAAATGATGTTTCTAGTCCAATCATAGTATTGGATACCTGTTGAAACGCTTTTCGAATCTCTTCCAGTGTTTTAAAATGCTGCACATGCTGAAGCGTGTTCTTTAAGTCACTGCTCAATCCCATCCAAACATTGTGCGATTCGCCAGTAAATAAAGCCATGTTCAATCCATCAACCGTTTTTAAGATATTTGAGCCTGCCTTTTTGGCGTTTTCCAAGTTGTCATTTGTCAAGGCATCTTTCATGGATAGATATTCAGTAAAAAGGGGCTTTAGAGCATCTTTGGCTTTTTGACTAACCGATACTTTTTTAGCAGCCGTTTTATTGGGTGTTCCATTTATGGCAGGCATATCGCCACCACCATGATTGTGCCCAGTCATGGCAGGACCACCCTCGGGATTCATCATACTAGGTTTACCAGCCAATTGTGCTGCGGCATCGATACTGAATGTCCCATTAATGGCTATTTCTTCTCCTTCTTGGAGCCCTTCATTCACAACGAATCCATCTCCCAAAGCTGGTCCTAACGTAACATCACGCATTATAAAATTCACACCCTTGGCTGTAGTATTCTTTATGTACACTACAGAACGTTGCCCTGTCCACATCACGGCAGTTTTAGGAACTATAATAGCATCCGATTTTATTGGTAATTCTGCTTCTACGTTGCCTGATACAAACATTTCTGGCTTCAGTTTTAATCCTTTATTGGTTACTTCCACTCTGGCTTTCGCCACCCTTGTCATAGGATTGATTACAGGATCGATAAATGAAATTTTTCCCTTAAAACTTTCCCCAGGCAAGGATTGCACAGTAAAATTGACTGCATCTCCCTTTTTCACCCATGCCATATCCGATTCATAAACGTCAAATAAAATCCAAACATTATTTAGGTTGGCTATCTCATATATAGCCATCCCTTTCATGACATAATCACCAAGATTGACCTTTTTTTCGGTCACGTAGCCTGATATGTCTGCCAGTATAGGGAGTTCTTCTTTAACAATTCCAGATTCTAAAATTTGTGAAATCTGCTTATCGGTAAGCTTCCAGTTTTTCAGTTTTTCTTTAGCCGAGTTAAAAAGAAGTGGCTCTGTTTCCACAATTTTTCGGGCTTCAAAAAGTTCTTCTTGTGCATTGACCAAATCAGGGGAATAAATGGATGCTATTACCTGACCTTTGTTGACATACTCGCCCGTAAAATTGACCATTAGCTTTTCTATGCGCCCAGGAATATGGGAAGACTGTGAATACACAGATCGTTCGTCAGCCTCAACTTTTCCATTCAATCGAACAGATTTTACAGGCTTGGCCTTACCTACAATTTCGGTACTTACATTAGCAATTTGCATGGCCGTTGGCGACATACTAATGGCCATTGGGTCCAGTTCTGTACTGTCATCGCTTTCCAAGGGAATTAATTCCATGCCGCAAATTGGGCAGTCCCCTGGCTCGTTCTGTCTTATTTGAGGATGCATGGAACAGGTCCAAATGGTTTCCCCGACCATTTCACTATCGTGTTGATGTTCACTAACCGTATCGTTTTTGGAGCCTCCAAAAAAGAACCACCCAAGCAATAGCCCTACAAAAAGTGTAGTTACTGCTATACGTATTATTTTTTTAGTTTCTTTTGTCATGATGCTATTTTTTTGCTGTAATATAATCGAGTTTTGCCATCGCAATTCTATATTGGGATAGTGCAGTTATCTTTAGTTTATCGTATTTTAGTAGTTGTTGTTGCATTCGGAGCACCTCTTCAAAATCTTTTCCCGAGTTTCCGTATGCCGTATATAATAGATTCAATGCTTGTTTTGATTCCTCTATTTGTTCATCAAACAATGAAACTAAATCTGTTTGTTGCCGAATATCGAACAGAGCCATTTCGTAGTTTGAATTCAGTGAATTGGCTATTTCCTTTCTTTGGAACGTATAACTTTCTTGCATCAATTGTGCTTCCTTTACCGCTGCTTTGTACTTACCTCTAAAGATCGGGAGGCTTACGGTTATCATTGGCATGATGGCGTCTTTTCCATTATCAAATGGTGCAGCCACTCCTGGTGCAAGATCTTCACGTTCTCCGATAATGACATAATCCAGCCCTATACCCATCTTTGGTAAACCTTGTTTAATAGCTGCACGTTCGGATGCCTCACTTGCTTTTGTCTTCAAATCAATTGAATTCAGTAGTGGATGATCAACTATAAATGCATCATTATTATAACCTGACAAAACAGGATCTATAACGATGGTGTCAGTTATAGTAATAGGTTGCATCTCGTCGCGGTTGAGTAGTTTATTAAACGCTGCCAAAAGTGGTTTTTCCTTCTTATTCAGAATTCCCAAAATTGTCTTGGCCTCCTTTAGCATAATATCTACACGAAGTACATCTACAAGGGTTCCATTGCCATTTTTAAACTTTGAATTGGAAATGGTCTTATAAGATTCGAGAATAGCGATGTTGTTCTCCTCGATTTTTATCCATTCTTTCAGTTCGTACAACGGAAAATAAGCGGCCGTGACTTCATAATAGAGCTTGTTCTTGGCATCCAAAAAAGACTGGTACTTTGCTTCTGCCATAAGCGTAGCGGCATCTCCTTGAGCTTTTAATGTCCCAAACCAAGGAAACA